>Ga0114932_10001893_pt1 | contig 22999 bp, 25 predicted proteins | sample 2SBtaG_2_FD_87286 | JGI IMG/M metagenome (GOLD analysis project Ga0114932, IMG submission 87286) | Deep subsurface microbial communities from Kolumbo volcano to uncover new lineages of life (NeLLi) - 2SBTROV12_ACTIVE470 metaG | ecosystem: Environmental > Aquatic > Marine > Volcanic ...
TCATGGTGGTTCTTGCTATTTATGTTGGCAGCGTGTTGCGTCCGGAGATGCATGCTATGGATCAGCTCAAGAAGGCCAATCCCGCAGACCAGAAATTACAAATTCAGTTCGACCGTTATCACAGCCAATTGACATGGCTGTATACCATTAATATGGTTTTGGGCCTGTCGTTATTTTATATTCATGGAAAAGAAATGACCCGCTTCTCAGTGCAAACTAAAGCGAGTCAGTAAATTGCAGGACTCAATCTAAGCCCTTGTTTATTTTCCCTTCACTCAATCGAAACCTTTCCACTTTTTGTTTTTTGTTCTTTAGTATTATTTTATTTGTGCCGGAAGTATTTTCCCAGGTTGTGAAACCGGAAAACAAAAAATCTGAAGTAGAACAGTTTGCAGACATGGCATGGGTAAAAGGAGGGAAGTTTGTTCGCGGCTCCAATTTTAAAGAAAATCAGGCTGCGCTGAAAATGTGCCGTAAATACGATCGATCCTGTCAACTTTGGTGGTTTTCCGATGAGTTCCCTTTAAAACTGGTTACTTTAAAAAGTTATTGGATAGATATTTTTGAAACTACGAACGCGCAGTATCTTGAGTTTGTAAAGGCCACGGGCCATCGACCGGCTTTGGATGACACCTGCACCACAGACTCCTGTTGGGAGGGGAACCTATGGAAAGGCAATTCGTTTTCTTCTCTCATCCGAAATCAGCCTGTCACTCAGGTCAACTGGTATGATGCGGTGGCCTATTGTGAGTGGAAAGGAAAAAGGTTGCCCTCAGAGGCAGAATGGGAAAAAGCTGCGAGAGGTCCAAGCGGAAATATTTATCCATGGGGAAAAGGTTCACCCAAAAGACGTGCTACTTATAATAAAAAATGGCAAGGTATTGGCACGATGACCTCCGTTGGAAGTTACCCAAGAGGTGTTTCCATATATGGTCTACACGACATGGCGGGAAATGTTTGGGAGTGGGTGGATGATTGGTACAGCCGCACCTACTACCGTAAGAGCAAGAACAAAAACCCTAAGGGACCTAAAAATGGAAAATTCAAAGTTCTTCGCGGAGGTTCCTGGGTAAATTTTCCAGATTCGCTTCGCAGTACGTTCCGAAGATGGAGCCAGCCAGATGTACGTTTTAATGACACCGGTTTCCGTTGTGCCAAAGACTCAAAGGAAGTCATCCAATAAAAAAACATATGACCGATAAACCTAAACGTTCTGATGAACTCACCGACCACGAGCGTGGGTTGTTAAAACCTTATCTTTCTGATGTCGATGTCAATGTGTTCACACTTGAAAATTTGAATCCAGAAGTGATCGGCGGAGCCCTGGCCCGCTACAGTCGAGCTCCTACTGGATTCAAAGAAACGGTTGCTCGCGAGTTTTTGAATCCGGATGGAACCCCCAATGATTTAAAAGGTTCGCAGATGGTTGATCGGGTCGTCAATAAGTTTGGTGACGATTCAGTGGCAGAACTTGCAGTGGCACCTTTATGCATTGAAGAAATCTCCAACTTGATGACAAAGGTTATCGAAGATTGTCGTATTGGAGGTTCTCCTATTGAAGAGTCCACCCGATATGTACTTTATGATGCCAAAAAGAATGGAAGATGGAGATACATCTGTCCGGATAATATTCGTGAATCTGGGTTGGGTGAGAAGTTCACAGGAAATATGGATTTTCTTTTTGAAACGTATGCGGAAATGGTCGAACCGATGCAGGACCTGTTTCGCAAGCGTTTGACAAAGGAAGCGTTTGAAATTGAAGTAGAACGAAACGGTCAGATTCAAAAGGCCGGGTTGTCGAAACTACAAGACGAAAATGAAATCAAAGCGCATCGAATTGCCTACAGTTTTACCATCCGAAGTGCAGCGTGTGATGTGATTCGCTGTATCCTTCCTGCATGTACCCAGGCGAATGTTGGCTTGGTGGGCAACGGCAGGTTTTATTCTGGACTGATTAGTAAATTGATGACGAGTAATTTGTCGGAAGCCAATCAACTCGCGGGTTCGATTAAAAAAGCCCTGAACACGCAAATTCCTACCTTTATCAAACGCGCGGATCGCAATCCCTATGCAGCAGAAAACGACAAGACCATGCGTGCATTGTGTAAGGAGCTTTTTGATTCGTTGCCCATTGAAACTGCAGCGGAAGTGGTTTTGTTGGATGATGCAGCAGACGACCAGTATATCAATTTGTTGGCAAACATGATTTTCCCTTTTGTGCAGCATTCTTCCCAGCAAATAAGAAACGTTGTTCGCCAATTGCCCGATGAAAAGAAAAAACAGATTTTTGAGGCCTATATTGGTTCACGAAAAAGTAAGCGCGACAGACCCGGTCGGGCGTTAGAATACGGCTACCCTATCCAGTTCGATATCCTTGCAGGATTTGCCGAGTACCGCGATTTGCAAAGGCATCGCATGCTCACACAACAAAGGCAGGACCTGGGAGTGGAGTTGGGTTATTCGGTTCCGGAAGAAATCGCAGAAATTGGCATGGCAGAAAAAATTCGGGAGTGTTTTGAACGCACCGAATCCTTGCACCGTGACCTGAAGCGTGCCGATTTTCATCAGGAAGCGCAATACGCTACTTTATTCAATCATTTCATCCGCTGGAATATGGGGATGAATCTTCGCGAGTTGGGTCATTTTGCTGAGTTACGAACCCAAAAAGCCGGACATCCCAAGTACCGGCGAACCACACAAATGATGGCAAAGCTTTATCTGGAGCGCCATCCGGAAATGGAACCTGTCCTGAAATTTGTGGATTATAACGATTACGATGGCGGCATCACCCGCGCCGATCAGGAAGCCCGGACTGCCCGCAAAAGCCTCGCCAAAGGCGTCTTCGACGACCACGACGGGTAGGCCCGTCTCCAATAGGTCTATTCCTTCTTAGCTTGGATACAAATTGCCCTCAAGCTTCTAGATTGAGAGGGTTTGCGTATTTTTGGAGGTAAAGCGGGAAGGGTTTGCTGAATTAAGCTCGGACCCCTTTCCTCAGGGCGTAGCTCTGTAGAATTATATGGGTTTTTGTGGTAGTCTTGTGCGCTTTAATATTCCCCCCAAACCAAAATTTTTATTGAGAGATAGTGATATGAAAATTGGAGTTCCAAAAGAAATCCATGATGGTGAGAAGAGGGTGGCAACAACACCCGAAGTCATTGGTCATTTAAAAAAGCTGGGTTTTGAAATTATTGTAGAAAAGGGAGCTGGAGACTTAGCTCATTTTTCTGACGAGAAATACACAGAAGCTGGCGCGACAATAGCGAATGATGCCAAATCTGTCTGGAATGATAGCGATATCATTTTAAAAGTTCGCGGACCCGAGTTGAACGGTCCCGAGATAGACCTTCTTAAAGAAGGCCAGATATTGATATCGTTTCTCTGGCCGGCACAAAATCCTGATCTACTGAAAAAATTAGCAGACAAAAAAGTAACCGCTATGGCGATGGACATGGTGCCACGTATTTCTCGGGCGCAGAAAATGGATGCGCTCAGTTCCATGGCAAACATTGCGGGTTACCGTGCAGTGGTTGAAGCCGCACAAAATTTCGGTCGATTTTTCACAGGCCAGATCACGGCAGCAGGAAAAGTACCTCCCGCCAAAGTCATGGTCATCGGCGCTGGGGTTGCTGGTCTTGCCGCGATTGGCGCCGCAAAAAGTATGGGTGCTATCGTTAGAGCATTCGATACCCGGCCTGAAGTAAAAGAACAGGTAGAAAGTATGGACGCGGAGTTCCTGGAACTCGACTTTGAAGAAGAAGGGTCAGGTACAGGCGGCTATGCAAAAGTAATGAGTAAAGAATTTATCGAAGCAGAAATGGCACTTTTCGCTGAACAAGCCAAAGAGGTAGACATTATTATTACCACGGCTTTGATTCCAGGAAAACCTGCTCCGGAATTAATCAAACAAGAAATGGTTGAGTCCATGAAAGATGGCAGCGTTGTTGTTGACCTCGCCGCAGAACAGGGCGGCAACTGCAAACTTTCTGAAGCGGGAAAAATTGTCAAGGCACATGGAGTTTCCATAATTGGTTACACCGATTTACCGAGCCGCATGGCAGCACAGGCCAGCCAATTGTATGGAACCAATTTGCGTCATTTGTTGACAGATATGTGTAAGGAAAAAGACGGCAACGCCAAAGTCGATTTTGAAGATGAAGTGGTTCGTGGTGCTACGGCAGTGAAGTTAGGGGAAATTACTTTCCCGCCGCCAGCCCCTAAACTCTCGGCAGCACCTGCCAAACCGGCAGAGAAACCTGCAGAGGTAAAACCCGTAGAAGAAGAAACATCCTCGGCGATGGGACCTCTCATCACATTCGGCGTGGGTGCGTTGGGATTATTTGGTCTTGGGGCAATTGCACCCGCTTCATTCATGGCGCATTTTACGGTTTTTGTCCTGGCCTGCTTCGTTGGCTATATGGTTATCTGGAATGTTTCAGCAGCGCTACATACTCCATTAATGAGTGTGACCAACGCTATCAGTAGCATCATCGTTATTGGTGCCATATTACAAATCAGTTCAGGTGAAAAGGTGATTATGTGGGTCGCCGCTTTTGCAATACTGATCACATCCATTAATATTGCAGGCGGATTCGCGGTAACGCGCCGCATGCTTGAAATGTTTCGCAAATAGGAGGCGAGAAGATGAGTGAAGGAATCATAACCGCCTCTTATGTCGGGGCAACAATTTTATTTATTTTAGCGTTGGGTGGACTGAGCAATCAGGAAACCGCAAGACGCGGTAACGTTTATGGAATGATCGGCATGGCCGTGGCGTTGATCGCCACGATATCGGGGGTCACAGGCAATCTGGGAATCCTGATAGGCGGTCTTGTTATAGGTGGATCCATTGGTCTGGTTCTGGCAAAACGTGTGCAAATGACACAAATGCCCGAACTGGTCGCTATGCTCCACAGTCTGGTAGGACTTGCAGCCGTATTGGTTGGATTCGCCAACTTTATGGATCCCGAGCGTTTGAGTCATTACAGCGGGATTGAATTAACCATTCACGATGTGGAAACTTATCTGGGAATCCTCATCGGCGCGATTACCTTATCAGGTTCTGTCATTGCGTTTGGAATATTGAGTGGCAAGATCGGCGGTAACCCCATGTTATTACCGGCCCGGCATTTTTTAAACCTGGGCCTTTTGCTTGCATCCATCTGGTTGTGTAAAGAATTTGTTGAACAATCAGCGGCAGGTGGCGGAACAATGCCTTTGTTGATCATGACGGGCATTGCATTGTTGTTCGGAATTCATATGGTCATGGCTATCGGGGGTGCGGATATGCCTGTGGTTGTTTCCATGCTCAACAGTTATTCCGGCTGGGCCGCTTCGGCAACGGGATTCATGCTCAACAACGATCTACTCATCGTTACTGGTGCGCTGGTGGGCAGTAGTGGTGCGATTTTGAGTTACATCATGTGTCGGGCCATGAACCGAAAGTTCCTCTCAGTTATTGCAGGTGGATTCGGAACGACAAGTGGCGGCGGTGGTGGTGCTTCTGTAGAAGATCAGGGTGAAGTTATCGAAATGCACGCTCCAGAGGTCGCAGCTTTATTGACCGAAGCCAAAGAGGTCATGATCATTCCAGGTTATGGGATGGCGGTGGCGCAGGCGCAGCATATCGTCAATGAAATCACGAAAACGCTTCGATCTAAAAAAGTAAACGTGCGTTTCGGAATTCATCCCGTTGCAGGGCGAATGCCGGGACATATGAACGTTTTGCTGGCAGAAGCCAAGGTGCCTTACGATATCGTTTTCGAAATGGATGAAATCAATGACGACTTTCCGAAAATTGATGTTTCCATCGTCATCGGTGCGAACGACATTGTCAATCCATCTGCGCAAACCGATCCAGACAGTCCAATTGCCGGTATGCCGGTCATGGAGCCCTGGTTAGGCGGAACAACCATTGTTCTGAAACGTGGAATGGCAACCGGTTATGCCGGCGTTCAAAACCCGCTCTTCTTTAAAGAGAATACTCGGATGCTGTTCGGCGATGCCAAGAAGAGCCTCGATGAGGTTTTCAAAAACATTTAATAAGTACTTAGAAACCCCCTCCGTCTTCCTGATAAGGGGACTGAGGGGGTTTTCTTTTTTGGCCTCTTTTAATTCCACATTCAAATGAGCCCTGCCAATAAAAAAGAGATTTATCTGGGAATGGCGTTGATCGGCACGACAGGAATCCTGATCGGGTTGGTGATGGACAGTCCTTTGCTGATGGCCATCGCGGGATTTTTGGGAACGGTGATCGGCGGCTTTGTCGGCTGGCTCGGCGGAAGACGTTATATGATAATCATCTGTCTGGGAGTTTTGATCGGTGCTTATCTGGGTTATCGAACGGGAGACCGCGATATTCTAATCATCGCAGCAGGCACCGGCGGTGCCATCGCCGGTTTCATGGGCGCTCAGTTAGAATTATTTTTTAAGAAGTGACTGTTTTTTCATTCGAATTTAATCTTTCCTCATAAGATATTTCATTAGCTATACATTCTGGCAACGTATTTTCCATAACCGTTGTAGGGGAGGGTGGCGCGGATGGCGCCTGTTCCGATCATCTTTTCCCGGTTTTGAGGCCAGCGAGGATGCGGGATGCGCGGATCGACGTTGGCGGTGAAACCGTATTCCAGTCCCTGCAAGGTTGTCCAGAACGTCATGGGTTTGTAGTCGACGAGCTCAATTTTTACGATGGATTTGATACTTTTAAATCCATATTTCCATGGAACCGCCAGGCGAATCGGTGCGCCGTGTTGCTTTGCTAAAGGGTGTCCGTAAATCCCTGTTACTAAAAACGCCAGTTCATTCATAGCTTCTTCTATCGTTAGGGCTTCGGTGTAGGCCCAGGGTTCCCAAAAAGCCAGTTGCCCTTGAGCGGTGAACGGTTGATAGAAGGTTTCCAGTTTTACGTGAGTGGCAGTTGATTTTGGTTCCACCAGTTTTAACAGTTCTTTAAATGGAAACCCCGTCCACGGCACGGCCATGGCCCAGGCTTCGACGCAGCGAAGACGGTAAAGCCTTTCTTCTATCGGCATGGATTTTAATAAGTCATCGATATCGAAGGTTTTGGGTTTATTGACCAATCCACTTATTTCAATATTCCAGGGTCGTGTGTTGAGTTTTTGCGCGTAATGAACCGGATCGGTTTTATCGGCGCCGAACTCATAAAAATTATTATATGTGCCGGCGATTGTCTCATCGGTCATCGGTCGGTCGAGTTCGAAAGCGGGATTGCGTTTGGCAGGATAAAGAGATTTTTCCATTTCGTTCCACTCAATTTCAGAAAGAGTGTTTGGCGGGGTGGAAGGTCCGCATCCGTATAACGCTCCTACTGTCGCCAGCGAGGTTAGGGCCGTGCCTTGAATAAACTCCCGTCGTCTCAGGTAAACGGACTCAGGAGTTGCGAGATTTTCTGAAATTTGCCAGTCTTTTTTCTGGATGAAGTTTGCCATTGAATTAACCTGTTTTCTGGTAGAAAAGCAAATCCCCCCGACCCCCTTCAACGAAGGGGGAGTTTTAATGGACCCCCTCTTTTCAAAGAGGGGCTGGGGTGATTTGGAGCTAATCTATCAAGTCGATGTCAGCTGGTAACCCAGTCATCAATCGCCTTCAAATATTCAGGCAGACCTTTATCAATGGGAAGAGAAATGATTTCCGGCACATCGTAACTGTGGTTTTGCTTCACCCAGTTTTCGAGTACGCCATATTTTTGTTGTCGAGTTTTGGCGATTAGCAGAATCTCATCGTCGACATGAACTTTCCCTTCCCAGTGGTAAGTGGACTGGATGCCCGGAACGGTGTTGACGCAAAAGGCGAGTTTTTTTTCTACCAATCCGCGGCTTAGTTTTTCTGCTTCTTCTTTGGACCCTGCGGTAATAAAAACTACGCAATATTCATTCATGCGAGCCTCCTTCGTCAAAGCACAAATTTTAACAAATAAAATCCTAACACGAGCAAAACGAAAAATACGATACTGAATAAATTGAAATATTTCTCTATCAACGCCTTGACAGGCGGGCCGAATTTATAAATTAGAAATCCGACCAGAAAAAATCGTGCCGAGCGACTGATCGCGGAAGCAGCAACAAAAGTCGGGAAATCTATTTTAAATGTGCCGGCAGCCAGAGTGAATATTTTGTAGGGCAGAGGAGTAAAGCCTGCGGCTGCTACGGCCCAGCCATGGTGTTCGTTATAAAGTCCTCCTATTTTATCGAATGTTTCCTGTAAGTGATAGAAGTCTACAATTCGTTGACCAATGAGGTCCATGAACTGGTAGCCAATAAAATAACCGAACATGCCGCCTAGCACCGATGCAATAGAACAAAAAAGAGAGAACCTTATCCACAAAGCAGGAACCGCAACGGTCATGGCAATCAGTAAAATATCTGGAGGAATAGGAAAAAAAGATGATTCGACAAAAGAAATGGCACAAAGGGCAGGCAGTGCATAAGGTGTTGCTGCCCAGTGCAAGACCCAGTCGTAGGCAGATCTGAAAAATTTCATGTAAAGAAGTTTTATAAAAGGTTAAAGAAGGTTTAAAGGATCGACATCGATGGTTATTTTGACTTTATCGCGGGCCTTGGACTCATTTAGCTGAGAACATTTTAGCAAAATGTTTTGCAATTGTTTCATGTTTCCGCCACGCAATATCAAATGCCAACGAAATTTATTTTGAATCCGGTAAAGAGCCGCCTTGGAAGGGCCGATTAACTCTACCGATTTTTCTCTGGAAACAAGTCGAGAAAGGGATTGCCTGAGTTTTCCTATGGCATTTTGCCCTTGGGATTCATTTTCGCAAACAACTTCCAAAGCTATGATTCTTGTGTAGGGAGGGTAGTTCAACCGTTTCCGGAGTTTCAGCTCTTTATCGTAAAAGGCATTTACATCGTGCTCCATCACAAACTCAAACATATAGTGATCGGGGTTATTGGTTTGGATGAGGACTTTGCCCGGTACCTTACCACGTCCCGCCCTTCCTGCCACTTGTGTCATCAATTGGAATGCTCGCTCGCAGGATCGAAAATCAGGAATATTAAGAGCGACATCTGCTGCAACCACACCCACAAGAGTGACATTGGGAAAGTCGTGGCCTTTTGTAATCATTTGCGTTCCAATGAGAATATCGATTTCCCCTGCTGTCATATCCCGATGCATATTAGCGAATGCCTTTTTGCCTTGTGTGGTATCTCTATCAAGTCGTCTCACATTTGCTTTTGGAAACAGCTTGAGTGTTTCTTCTTCCAGTTTTTGCGTGCCGAATCCACTAAAGCGGATCACTTCTCCCTGGCACTCAGGGCAATGTCCTGGCATGCGGGCCGAGAAATTACAGTAATGGCAGAGCAGTCGATCGTCATTGCCATGAAACGTCAGGGTGACGCTGCAGTGGTTGCATTCCATGGCGTAACCGCAGTCGGGACAATAAACGAATCGTGCAGTACCGCGTCGATTGAGGAATAGAAATATTTGTTCCTTTCTGGACAGTCGGTCACGAATAGCAGCGATGAGTTGGCCGGATAAAATTGAAAAGTTTTTAAACTCTTTTCGCTCTTTACGCATGTCAACCAAACTGACGATGGGAAGCATACGGTCACCCACTCGTTTTTCCAGAGAAAGGTATTTATATTTATCGAGCTGGGTGTTGTGGATCGATTCCAATGAGGGCGTGGCTGACCCTAGAAGTACAACAGCATTTTGTGAATGGGCGCGCATCACAGCGGTGTCGCGTGCGTGATAACGTGGTGTCGAGTCTTGCTTGTAAGAGCCGTCATGCTCTTCGTCAATGACAATGATTCCTAGATTGGAGAACGGAGCAAAAACAGCTGAACGAGCACCCACAGCAATGGATACCTGTTTATCGTGAATTTTTTTCCATTCTATAAAACGTTCCTTTTGCGACAGTCCACTGTGAAGGATAGCCACTCGGTCGCCGAACCGTTGGCGAAATCGCTCTACCGTTTGAGGTGTCAGAGAAATTTCAGGAACCATCATGATTGCCGTTTTCCCTTGTTCCAGAACCTGCTGAATGCACCGTATATAGATTTCGGTTTTGCCGCTACCTGTTACACCCTGTAGTAGGAAGGGTTGAAATTTTGATTGTGCTATGGCTTTGCTGAGTTGGGTAAAAACTTTTTTTTGCTCAGCGGTAAATTTCAGCTCAGTTCCAATGGGCTGATTGGATAGATCAACCTCGCTGGTTCTTTCGCTTTTCCGGGTAAAAACTTCAACCAGTCCTTTCTCTTTTAAACTTTTGAGTGCGGCAGCACTTCCTTTCACCTGTTTTTCCAAATCTGCGGTGCTGATCTCGCCCTTTAATAAATAGTCACAGACCATTTTTTGTTTGGGACTACGCTTTAGAAGTTGTTCAATCTTTTCTGGGTCTGGAAAATTGGGATTGAGGCGAACAGATTTAATAAATTGATAACCGATGGTGCTTTTTTGAATTGCTTCGGTTGAAGTGAGTAGCCCACCCTGTTTCAAATGAGCCAGAGAATAGGCGCTGAATTTTTTGCCCAGACCTTTCTGGCATTGCTTTAAAGTGACCTTTTTTTTCCCCCCGATAAAGTGCAAAAGGAGAATGGCTGATTTTGAGAGAGACCCTTTTTTCAGAGCGTCCATTCCCGCTTCTGTTAATGAGAATTCTTCGCGACTTTCATCATCTAGCCCGGCAGGCAGGGCAGCACGAATGGCCTCTCCCCAGGAGCATTGGTAATAACCGCTCAACCATTTTGTCAGAGCAAGAATTTCTTGGTCTGCTACGGGTTTGGTGTCGGGTAGATCGCTGATGGATTTCAGTTGAATATTTTTGTCCCATTTGGAGGCCAGATTGACCACATAACCTGTAATTCGACGTCTTCCAAAAGGCACAAATACCCGCATACCCACCTGAACTTTCCCCAAAAAGTCAGGAGGAATTTTATAGGTGAATACCTCTTTGATTGGCAGATTGAAGGCCACCTCAGCAAAAGGTTTTTCGGGAGAAGGTTTCACGTTTAAGGTTTTTGTCAGAAATTAAGATTAACTCGGAAGGCACTTCCAAGTTTTTGCGGATTGTACCACCCACTCGCGTGGGTAGCAATTGGAGTAAACTTATTGTTAGGGGCTTGATGGTACAGGATATTTTATGGGCATCGATTTATTGCCTCCCTTGCAAAGGGGCAGCTCGGCGTGGGGCCAATAAGTATTGACTCTTTTTTTGTTTTCCTCTAATCTCATTTCCTTCGTAGAAATTTCAGGATAATTTTTGTTTTTAAAAGAGGTGGAGATATGAAAGTTGGAGATAAAATCAAATTTGATTTTGCGGGAAAGAAAAAAGAAGGCACGGTTAGCAAGTTGTTTGATAACAGCGTTTATCTGAAAGTGGATTTCGACAAGGATAAGCAGAAAACCGTCAAACGCAAACTCAGCCAGGTTGATGGCGGAAAATCGAAGAAAAAATAGCCGGACTACGTCCGGTGGTAGTATTGCATGGGTTTCTGAACCATCCGTTTTTATTGGCGGATGATTCAAGAGGAGGCCCAATGATGTTTTTTTGCGTTACCGGTTTTTATCGACTGCCTCCCCCGCTAGAGGGCTAGAGGAAGAATTGAACCTGATTCATCAGTCGGGGGATGAGTTTTGGTCGATATAGCCTTGGGTCAAATTCTTCCAACCTTCTTTTATTTTCCTGATAACACAGATTAATGAATTCCTTTGGGCTCATGGAGGGGGTCTTAGATGATTTTTCCAAATCCGTAGCTTGTATAGTAAAAGATTTGCCTCCCATTTTTTTTAAATCCATTAGTCGACTCCAACCTGCTGAGGCAAATGCCAGCAAGGTATTTATCCAATGAATTTGTGGCATGGGGAAGCTGCGGCAGTGGCGCATGTACAATAGCCAATTATGTATGAACATAATATGTCTCGCCTCCTCTTTTACAATTGGTTCCATTACTTCTATCAGGCTCAAAGGGTAGTCTTTGGATGCTTTTGATATCTGGATAAACCCAAAAGCGAAAAAGGAGTCAATGCATTCCCCCGCCCCTGTCGACATAAAGCTTTTTTCCAGATCATCATCAAGTGGCTCTTGTGGTAATTCCTTAAATGGAATTTCGTATTGTTTTAAAAAACATCTAAGAATATCTGCGTGACGAGCTTCTTCGTAACCTTGAAGTTCAATGGCTTCGCGAAGGAGAGGATCTTCTACTACCTTTGCGTAGGCTGAAAGTTTAAGGCCGACACGAGTCTCGGTAAAAATTGCGTAATCCCATATAGGAAAACCCTTAAGTTTCTCAATGGTGTCCTGGTTTAGATCAGGCCAGTCCAGTTCTTCTGGTTTGAAAGGCTTATGGGTGTCAAGAAATTCCCTGCAAAAAATCTCTTTATGCTTATCTGTTCCCGGTTCAACTTTCATAGCTGAAAATAATCTTAAAAATAGGTTTTTATTTTGGCTTGTTTTTTTAACATTTCAATATAGTCACGGGTTGCCTGGGAGACTTTTTTGTTTGCCAGGAACTTTTCAATTTTTTCCTTTTCTGCGGAAAAAGGGCTGAGACCTCCCGGTTTTCTATCGGTTACTTTGAGGATGTGAAAACCGTGCCCAGTTCGGAATATATCGCTAACTTCTCCTACTTTCATTTTAAAGGCACGCGTGCTGAAAGCGGGTAGCATTTGCTTTTGTGTGAAAAATCCTAAATCTCCTCCTTTTGATGCCAAACTGTCTTGCGAATGTTGTTGAGCCAGGGCACCAAAATCTGAACCATTTTTTACCTGAAGTAGGATCGATTCAAATTTTTTGAGGACTGCTTTCTCCCCGGCTTTTCCATCTTTGGGGTTGAACTTAAGTAGCATGATGCTGGCGCGAACTTTTTCCTTGCCTTCAAATTTGTTCTTGTTTTTATCGTAATAAGCGCGAGCATCCTTTTCAGCGATTTTAATTTTCGGTTCGATTTCTTTTTTAATAAGCTGATCCATATACATGTCAATTTCCAGTTCCTGCTTATATTGATCGACTGTCATCCCTCGATCAGCGAGGCGGTGCTCAAAAATGGAATCGGATTTAAATTTTGCTTTAACCTCCTCCAGTCTTTTGGATAACATTTTTTCAGAAACTTTTGCACCCGTTTCTTTTGCTTTTAGTACCAATAATGTCCGGCCAATTTCATCATCGATGAATGTTTTAGCGGCAGATTTTTCCTGGTCAGCAGTCAGGGGCATCCCTCGCTTTTTGTATTGGATTGCGGCCTTCTTAAGTTCTCGGAATATGACATCTCCCTTGATATCGTGATCATTTACTCTTGCAACCACTTTTGGCAGTTTAATTTTGAGTTCGTCGTGCTTATGACCGGAGTGTGCCCAAACCAAAGGGGTTGGAACGACAAAGAAGATGCTGAATAGAAATAAAAAACTTAAAGGAATGAACCTTTTCATTTAGGGTTCCTTTCTTTGAAAGAAGGCATGCAAATTTTGGGTATCTTAAAAATTAAATTTATCACTCATATGCGGGATGTCAATTTAATTATTAAAACCTGTGCGGTGGAAATTTTGGGGCTGAAATAGTGGATTAGATAATAATGAGAAGTTAATTTTGAGGCAGGTTTACGGAATGGGAAGAACCGTTCGAAAACCATAAATTTCATTTTTGATGTGCGAATAATTTCGGGCTCGTTTTACCACTTTTACCCCTTCGATGCTGTTCACCCAGGACCCGCCTCTAAGAACCTTCATTTTCAAAGGCCCTTGGGGACCTTCGGGGTTGATCTCGGGACTGGTTCGGTAATAATTTTCATCATACCAATCGAGGCACCATTCCCATACGTTGCCAGCAGTATTGTATAACCCGAAGGGACTGATCCCGGAATGGTAATAGTTGACCGGAGCGGTATGTGCGTAGTTATCGTTTTCGCCAAATATATTCACGAAAAAAAAGAAAAAACCTTTATCAAACTTTCTTCCCCATGGCCATAGACGACCATCGTTGCCGCGGGCGGCTTTTTCCCATTCAGCTTCTGTAGGCAGACGGCGGCCTTTCCATTTCGCGTAAGACATGGCATCGTTCCAACTTACCCCAACCACAGGTTGTTCTGGATCATTGAATCGTGGGTCGTCCCAGAATATAGGCGCCGGGTGACCTGTGGCTTCCATAAAATCGTGGTAATTCTTATTGCTGACTTCATATTTATCGATATAGTAGCCAGAGGTGTATACGAAGTGCATGGGTTTTTCGTCGTCATTTCCTGATGAAGTTCCCATCTGAAAATAGCCTTCCGGGATAAAGATCATGTTTGCCGGGGTTTTATCCTGAGCTTGTGCAGGGGAAATAAAAGAAAATACGACGAAAAAAAGAAGAGATAAATATTTAGGGTATCCGGAGATACCTGCAGGAGGGTACATTACAATTTAAAAAAACTAATATGAGTTACCAGATCGCGCTTGGTTTCGGGCGCCAGTTCTTCATGGGCATCCAGGTTTTCTATGTTGATCCACTTGTAATGCCCGTTCCAGCAATTGAGCGTTACAACAGAATTGCCATACCAGTCTATCGTGTTGTTTAAAAAGATAGGGCCCTGGCATTTTTGGCAACTACCATGAATCTCATGAATGTTTTGTTTCTTGCTCATTCTCACTACGACCTATTTATAAGAGCAACCCGCTATTTGGACTGATTAAAATTATACCCTTACTTAAATTAAATTATAATCAACAGATTTGCGCAAGTTAATTTCAATGTTTAAGTGATTTAAAAACGCCTAAAACCTTTGATTTGTCAAGGTCTTTCTGCGGCGAACCGCCGCTGGCAATAGACCTATAGGCCCTACGCAAAGTAGGGGTAGCGGGTTTTTTTTAGGAGGACTTTAAGTTCGTCCAGAGGAAGTCCAATGATGTTGTTTTTAGACCCGGAAAAAGAACGAACCATAAAGCTTCCCTTGCCTTGAATAGCATAGGCCCCGGCTTTGTCCATAGGTTCGCCTGTGGCAATATAATCATTGATTTCCTGATCGGTTAAAGATTTGATTTTAACTTTAGAGATTACGAATTTGTCGACCGATTTCACTGGACCTATTACGCACATGCCTGTAATGACAAGATGCTCTCTGCCACTCAACCTGTTAAGAATACGTTCAGCATCTTCTTCATCTTCAGGTTTTTCAAATATTTCATCGTCCAATGTTACAAGAGTATCAGCACCTATGACCCAGCAATCCGGAAATTTCGGTGCAATGGACTCGGCTTTTGCACGCGCTATATTTCGAGCATTTTCTTCAGGGCGTAGCCCAATGTCCAGCGCTTCTTCAATGGAACTGGGCGCCACTTCAAATTGAGGAAATAACTCTTTTAAAAGTTCCACGCGGCGCGGTGATTGTGAAGCCAGGACTAATTTTGAATCATTTGTATTCATAAGGTCTGCCAACATACCTTAAACTCAAACCCTCAGCAACCCCTTAGCAGGGGAGGCAATACCTGCCACCTAGGGTAAAGGGCTTGGGGACAATCGCCTTCCTCAAAATGTTTTGACTCCTCGTCGCTGCGGCTAGCAGTGGAAATTGGGGGGCAATTCCTATATATTTACTTCTTTCATTTTTAAATTTGGGGGAAGCATGGCGGGAGCGACACATCAGATACAAATACGTCATATCTTGGTTGATAAAAAAGAAGTGGCGGATCTTTTAAAAGAGACGATCGATGGTTTACCCAACGAAACCGCACGGGTTCAGATGCTGATGAAATTGTCAGCAAAATACAGCATTTGTTCCGCATCTAAAGAAGAGGGAGGGAACCTGGGCTGGTTGGAAGTGGGCTGGAATAAAAATGATCCGCGACAGCCTCGCGGGGGCTTCAAGACATTGAGTAATGACGAACTCAATGATTTTATAATGGACGGGGTTGCAGATATGTCGCTAAATAAGGGGCAGGTGTTTGGTCCTATTGAAACTTATGAAGGATTCCACATCGCAATTATTTGTCAGGAAGTCAAACTGAATCGGATTCTTTAGTAGCGACAGTGAGCTGCTCCGCTTCTTCATCAATGAAGTTGTAGGCAAAGCACCCGCTTGTGCATCGAACCATATAATGAGGGCAGGACCTGCAGGGTTCTTTAGCTTGGGTTTTATCAAAAACCGTGGTCAAAAATTTGGACCCCATTTTTGCCATAGCGATGGAGTTCACTTCCTTGAAATCCGAGACATTGCCTAATTTTAAATTGTGGAACGGGAAACAGTTAAAACAATCCCCTTTTGAGTCGATATCCATCGGGCTGCCATCTGCACAGCCAAAATAATAATCGTTGTTCTTCCATTCCTCTGTGGGCGGCAATTGTTTATTGCCATGAAAGAAAAACCGATCGGTAAGAGAAAATTGATCTTCTTCAATTTCATCCAAAAAACAAGGCGGAAAGGAACAGTCGAAACGGAAACACATTTGCGGAAACCGTTCTAAAATTTTCAGCATTTGTCGACCGACTTTCGGATAATCGCGGATGGGTAAATAAATGTTTGCTTCGCCGCCAATAATTGGAAACGCCGGACTGACTCGAATTTTATAAAGCTTGTCTTTTGGGAGTCCCACCTTCTGGTAAATTGCATCAATTTCTTCACACTGCTTTTCCAGATCTTGATCTTTTGAATAAAGATTGAGGCTGAAGGTGACACTGTAACCGTTCGTGCGAAGCATTTTTTCCGCTACCTCTTTGCAGCGCTCATGATTTTTTTCCGAGATGTTCTCCAATGTCTGCCAGTTTAAAAGAATAGCGAAGACGACATTTTTATTTCTCGCGCCATTGGGTCCCGCCATTTCAAGCATTAAATCCAAAACTTTATTTGGCATCAGGCCATTGGTAAAGACGCTGAGATGGGAGTAAGGGAGTATGTCATCATAGGTGTTGCGAAAAATATCATTGAAACTAGGGTGCAAGGTTGGTTCGCCTCCCATGAAATTAATGATTGGCGTATTCTTAATTTTTGGAAGGAAATCTTTGAGAAAATAATCGTATTCCATGGACTTACCCGGCGTTTTTACCGTCTCTTCCATGTATTCGTCGGCAAAACAGTAATTGCAGGTTAGATTGCAATAACTATTCAATATTATATTCAAGGTTTTCCTCCCAGCAGCTTTTTTAGTGTCAAAATGCCCTTAACATCCCCATTTTTGGGGTAGTTTCTACATTAATTGGATAAGTATCTATGATACCACAGGGGCTTCTATTATTTTTCAGGGATCGAATTTTTTCTTCCGTCGCAATATTTGCGATGTGCCAGCCTGTACCACTAACCCCAACTCGCAAGGATGGGTGCGTACAACATTGATAAAGGCTTGAATGGCGTTATCTTTGGCATCGGTTTCATCTTCTGCTTCGCAAGCGAACTCCCACGTCGAGGCCAGGGTAGGGATTTTTTCTAATCCGTGCTCTTCCAGTCTACCCATGACCTCGGTCAGGGAGTCTTCGTTTATCCCTTTAAACTCTGCTGCAACTAGGACTTTATACTGCAAGGGTCTTCCTCCTCTATGAGGTTAAAAATAATCTAAAAGCCTAGTGTATAATAAGCCGTCCAGAACTTGTAATTTTTTAAACCGAGTCTGGATTTATATTTCCTGAGCAATAATGGGACAATCTTACAGGGAAAGCAATTCCTTGGTCTTTCTTTAAGAGCTTCGTACCAAATCTTTTCTTATGGGAACTCAAATTATCGAATTTTGCGGCAAGCAATTAGGAAAAGGACAACCCGCTTTTGTTGTTGCTGAGGTTGGATTCAACCACAACGGTGATGTTGAGCTGGCAAAAAAAATGATTGAATCCGCTGCGCAAAATGGGGCTGATGCGGTCAAGCTACAGACCTTTATTGCTAAAGAAATGATTTCAAACAGTTTGATTGCCGATGATCCTGATAATCCCGGTAACGAAATCCCATTCTATGAATTTTTCCAGCGATACGAACTTTCCCGATCCGATTATGAGATTCTTTTTGACTACGCTAAAAATTTAAACATCCCATTATTCTCAACACCTTTTGATGAAGCCTCATTAGATATGTTAGTGGAACTAGGAATGCCTGCCATTAAGATTGCCTCACCGGATCTCACCTATTTATCGTTTTTGGAGAAAGTGGCAAATACTAAACTCCCTGTTGTCCTTTCAACGGGAATGGGAAATGAAGAGGAAATTTCTCAGGCTCTTCAAATATTGCAACCACAATGCCCGGTGATTCTTCTACATTGCGTCTCTAATTATCCTTCTCAATACGAAGAGATGAATCTTAATTGCTTGGAAACCCTGCAGTCAAAATTCAATGTGCCGGTAGGTTTGTCCGATCATACTATGGATAATTTGTCTGCAGTGGTTGCAGCTTCAAAGGGAGCGGTGTTTATAGAAAAGCATTTCACAATAGATCGGAAATTGCCCGGAGTAGATCAATCAATATCCATGCAGCCGCAGGATTTGCAAAAACTTAAAGAAGAGTTGGTTCATGTGCAGCAGATTCTCGGAGATAATAAAAAACAAGCCCAGCCTTCGGAAATTCCCGTAAAGCAATCCGCTCGTCGAAGTCTGGTTGCCAGAATGGATATTTCTGCAGGGACAGTGATTACTCCTGAAATGATTGCCTGCAAACGCCCGGGGACGGGAATCCCGTCATCTGAATTAAATCTGGTACTGGGTAAACCCTGCAAAAACAATATTGAAGCTGAACAAGTTCTTACCTGGGATATGTTCTAACCCATTTTAGTGAAGGTCATTGCGTGTGGAGGCACTCCACCGACATAAGCCGGCAGCGATACTACCAAGGATGCAATGCGTCAGTGCTGAAATGGCCCCAGGTACTGTGGCCAATGCATAGTTTGAAAAATTACTTCTTGCAAGTTCAGTAGCCAAACCTGAATTTTGCATTCCCACCTCGATAGAAATAGTTTGCGCGTCTTTTTCTGCTAATTTTAGTGTGCGTGACAAAAAGTATCCTAATAGAAATCCAAAGAAATGTAACAGCAATACGGCGCCGATCAAAGGGGCGCCGATATCCAAAATCGCATCTTTTTTTGCTGCAAGAATAAAATCCACGATGAAAACGATGGAGAGTACGGCAAGAAAGGGTGTGTAAGCTTCCACATGTTTTACTAGACGATTAAAATAACGGTTTATTAAAACCCCCGCGACAATGGGTAAGATCACTACTTTTACTGTTTTGATTAATAATCCAAGAGTGTCGACTTCAAGAGTCATTCCGGTTAGTTCCAGTGAAAGAGACTCGACCCACAGGGTGGTTAGAAGCGGCGTGAAAATTACAGCAAGTAGAGTAGAGACGGTGGTCAGGCTTACGGAAAGAGCAATATGGGTTTTTGCAATAAAGCAAACTACATTCGAAGCCGTGCCTCCGGGACAGCAGGCAACAAGGACAAGGCCGATTACGAAATCTATGGGCAGGTGAAAAAGCCGGGCCAGTGCATATCCCAAAAAGGGCATGATGGTGTATTGCAGTCCGACTCCCAAAAAAATTGATTTTGGAATTTTAAGGACGCGGGAAAAATCTTCAAAGCTCAAAGTCAAACCCATGCTCAACATGATGATTGCGAGAAAATAGGGAATCCATGTTGGCTGAAACCAGGTAGCGGTCTCGGGTTTCCACAAAGCCAGCCCGGCACCGGTGAGAACCCAAAGAGGAAATAAGTTGGCAAGCGTTACAAAAAATTTTTGTGGGGAGCTCACAAAGGGGAGGGGTCAGGGTTTCTGTGCAATGATACTGGAGTAGGCCTCTCTTGCATCATCGAAATCCTGATATCTTAGAACCCGCATTCCTTTGAAGATATCTAGTAGCTCGTTGGTGTCCAGGGCCCATTTGGCATTGAACCTTCTGTATTTCAAGTAGTCGACATTATAAGTTTCGACTAAAACCATACCGCCCGGTTTGAGCGCATTATAAAATTTTTTATATAGTTCCCGATCCATAAAATAAGTACAAAGAATAAGGTCGTAACTATTGGCTTCCAGGTTGACGTTTTCAAGGTCAACGACTTTGGTCTGGATGGTTACATTATGTTTTCCGGCGAGGGTATGTGCTTTTTCCAATCCTTTTTCTGAAATATCGAGTCCGGTTACATCGAAACCCTGCGTGGCAAGATAGACTCCGTTTCTTCCTTCCCCCATCGCAACATCAAGAGCTTTGCCTTTTTTAAGGATATGTATGTTATCTACCAGGAATGGAATGGGCTTTTCTCCAAAGAGATACACCTCTGTGTCATATTTTTTATTCCAACGGTCTTTATCCTTGGGTTTGGCGTAGGAGGAAGATGCGGAATTAAAAACAAATAATCCCGCTATAAACAAAATTTTTAAAAATTGAATTTGGGATTTCATGGGATAGGCCTTTGGAATTAATACGTTATTTTACCGAATCGGATGCACGGGTTCAACCCGATTTCCCCGTTTACTTAAGTCTGGCAAGTAGGTAAAATTAAAAACGATCATTATAATGAACTGCAAACCCAATCATTCTTTATGGAGTGGTAAATGTTTCGTGAATCAAAATGGATCGCGGGAACCTTGATTTTCCTGCTGACGTTAATTTCATCTTCCAGTGCTTTTTCTTTAGACCAGAGAGCGCCGGTCGCAGAATCTGTTGACAAGCGTTTTGCAAAGCTTGGGGATGGCACTGTCCTCGATCGAAAGACCAATTTATTATGGATGGAAAAAGATTATTGGCAATTGGAATCCAAATGGGTCAACTGGTACACAGCAAAAGAGTATGCGCAAAAGATGAATCATAAAAATTATGCCGGATACCAGGATTGGAGAATGCCCACAGCAGAAGAAGCGACAACGTTATATGACCGCAGAAAGCGTAATACGGATAAAGATGGAGATAAAATATTTCTAGATAGCATGTTCCCCAAAGGAGCAGGTTGGGGAACCTGGACCAGTGATGAAAAAAGAAACAAAGCCATTGCTGTTTCCTTTAAAGACGAAGGTGGAAAAGCCTACCAAGACAAAATATCCGGTGTCGATGCATTCCTGAGGCTGGTTAGGAAGGCGACCCCTCAATAAATCAGTAATCCTGGTTTTCTGATTTCCGTGAGTTTAAATGCGAAAAACCATTTTTTGGATATGCCTTGTTGTCCTTATTTTGCAGTGGGATGACTTAGGCGCGTTCCATGATGATATTTATCAGCCACGCGTGCCCCCAGAACTTCTGGAAGAACTGCAGGACATGGATAATCCGTATCCTGCAACTCCTGAGAGAATCGAATTGGGAAAACAGATTTTCTATGGCAAGGGACTTTGTGTGACTTGTCACAGTAAGAATGGAAAGGGTGTGAAACTGCCAGGCCATTCTCCCAGAGATTTCACTGATAAAAAATGGCAGGAAATCAGAACCGATGGAGAAATAATGTGGGTGCTAAGAAATGGCAGCCCCGGAACAGGGATGCCTGTCCGATTAGGTAAGGGAATCAATGAAGAGGAAGGTTGGAGTGTTATCCATTTTATCCGAACTTTTGTGGATAAGGATTGATTGAAAGTCTAAATGAAAACAAAATAAATGAAATCCGAAACCTCTCATTTTGTAAAGAATCCCACCGTTCTTGGCGCTTTAATTTTTCTGGCGTTTATTGTTTTTAGTATGAGTGTCGAAGTCTGGGCGGGTTCGCCGATGAGTCGAAGACACCATTCACGTGCTTTTCAAGGTCACCATGGTCAGGGCTTCCTGGGGAAAGGAATATGTCCACAAATTAGAAAAACCGTCCCGGCGCCGACAAATATTATGAGCCAGCGGAATCCCCTTAAGAAAAGCCAAGAGATTATCGATGCAGGGGAATCGTTATTTCAGGTCGAAGCGCAACCGACAGCCTGCAAAATTTGTCATGGCGTTACGGGAAATGGATTTGGAATAATGGCGCAGGGTTTAAATCCTCCTCCCAGAAATTTTACCTGCCGTGCCACTATGGAGTCTATTTCAGACGGTCAATTATTCTGGATCATTCGTAACGGGTCCCCGGGCACAGGAATGCCCGCCTTCAAAAACCTGAAGGATCGAGAAATCTGGAAGATTGTTCATTATTTAAGAAAATTTTCTCAACCCAAACGCTAATGCCAAAGTGGATAGCAGTTTTAGGATTGACGGTTGGTTTAATTTCTAATTCAAGTCAGGCTTCTGGACAGGGATCTATTTTTCAAATTGCTCCAGTTTTTGAATCTGCAAATATTATCAAAGCCACTTCGGGAATCTGTCCTCAAAACAGAAAGACAAAGACAGCCCCTGGCAGATACCTTGAAAAAAATAATCCGCTGGCACCGACCAAAGATAATATTGAAAAAGGCAAGAACCTATTTGTAAAAGACGCAAGGCCAACAGCTTGCAAACTCTGTCATGGAAATCGGGGCAACGGAAACGGAAGTCTTGCAAGAGGGATGGAGCCACCCCCTCGAAATTTTACTTGTGGAAAAGTGATGGAAGGTTTGTCGGATGGGCAGCTATTCTGGATTATTCGAAATGGTTCTAAAGGCACAGCCATGCCGGCGCACAAATTTTCTTTAAGCAAAGAGAAGATTTGGCAACTCATTCTATATATACGAAGATTTTTAGAAAACTGATGGGAATATTGTGCTTTACTAATCAATCGTATAATTAAGTGGAAATTAAACCCGGAGTATAAATATGTTTCGACGGTTGAAAACTTTTTCATTTTTTTCTTTTTTAGCCTTGAGTTTGCTTTTGCCTTCATCGCTTTGGGCGGGGAGCGATGGTTATGCTGAAAAAATCATCAACAGCCAGTGCAAGGGTTGTCACCGCTTTGAAGGTAAACCAAAATCAAAATTTGAACTCAAAGCTCCTGACCTGATGTGGGGTGGAGTGAAATACCAAAAGCCATGGTTGATTCGGCGATTGTTGGGGCAGGAGGAGAATCTTTATCCCAACGGTTACCGTTGGGATAAGTTGCGTCTATCATTGAAACACATGATTTTGACTCATGAAGAAGCCAAAATAGTTGCAGACTATATGGAAAAAAAATTACTGGATTCTCGTGTCAAAAAAAGTTTTGTCGA
>Ga0114932_10001895_pt1 | contig 22979 bp, 15 predicted proteins | sample 2SBtaG_2_FD_87286 | JGI IMG/M metagenome (GOLD analysis project Ga0114932, IMG submission 87286) | Deep subsurface microbial communities from Kolumbo volcano to uncover new lineages of life (NeLLi) - 2SBTROV12_ACTIVE470 metaG | ecosystem: Environmental > Aquatic > Marine > Volcanic ...
CCATGTGATCCCGTTGCCTCATTCTGCCCCGATCTCTCGCATGGAGGTCAGCACAGATGGCGAAGGCAGCAGTAGTAACGGTGTCAGCCCGGCAGCGGTCGATTCTCGATGGATGGATTCGAAACAAGGCGGGCACGACGTATCGGATGATCGAGCGCGCCCGTCTGGTCTTGCTGGCGGCCGATGGGATTCGCAACGCGCCGTTGAGTAGACAACTCGGAGCGCCGGCAAGTTCTCCGGGCCCGACAAGCGGCGGTACTACCTCACCGCTGCCGGCTCCACCGCCGAGTGCGCCGCCATCTTCGACGTGCTGCTCAGGCTACGGCTTGTCGCCGAGGACCAGCACAAGACCGCCAAGGAGCTCCTCGACCGGATGGCGGCGATGCTGGTTGGCCTGGCCAAGCGGCATCAGAAGCGCTGAGCCGGGAGCGGGAGCGGGAGCGGAAGAGCGGATCGCCATTCTCGCCGCGCACATCTAGCGCGTAGAGCCGGACAGAAGACGACGCTTGAGGCGGGAAATCGCCGTTCCGAGGGCTGAGTCCGCCCCGACACCGCTTTCATCGGCGATAACTTCGGCCTCCGCGAGCGCGGATTCGGCGGCGTCTTGCGCCCCGACACGCGCCTCGACCAGCCCTTGCTTGCACAACAGCTTGCCGAGCTCGACGCGGTGGACGCCGCGAAGTTGCGCAGCGCCTGCCGCGAGCAGTTGCCGTGCCTGGTCGATGTTTCCGCGTTGCGAGCAGGTCAGCGCGAGGCTGCCTCGAAACGCGCCTGCAGCTACGGGAAGCGTCTCGTCGCAGATGGGTACCGCGCGCTTGAGGAGCTCTTCGGCACGCACCCAGTCGTCTTGCTCGATGGCAAGGTCTCCGAGGTTGCCGAGCGTGATCCCCTCGCTCAGCCGGTCGCCCACCTCACGTGAGATGGCGAGCGCCAGCTCGTAGTTGCTTCGCGCCCCGCCAATATCCCCATTTTCGCGGTAGACGAGGCCAAGGTTGCCGAGCATGCGGCCTTCAAGGCGACGATCTCCGACCTCGCGGTGGATGGCGACAGATGCGTTGTAGCAGCGGAGGGCATCTTCGACCTCGCCGCGGTCGTAGTGCATCAGGCCGATGCTGCCCTGGACGATCCCCTCGCCGCGCCGGTTGCCGACTTCGCGATGGATGGCCAACGCGTCGACGAATGCCGCGCGGGCCTGGTCGGTGCGCCCCTGTTCGCGATCGGCGATTCCCACCGCGGCGATGAGGATGCCTTCGCCGCGCCGGTCTCCGGCCGCCCTGTTGGACGCCAGGGATGCCTCGAGATGCCGGCGCGCGTCGTCGGGACGGCCGCCAAACCGGTTGAGCAGGCCCAGCCAGTAGTCCAGCCGGCGCTCCGAGGCCCCGGAGAGTCCCGGACGCGAACGAACGCCCGCCAGCATCTTCACGCCAACGAGAAATGGCCCGCGCACTTCGAAGACGGGAGCGGCTCCGAGCGCACATCCGGCGGCCAGCTCCAAGTCGCCATCGGCGAGCGCAGCTTCCACACCGCCCGCGAGGTTTTCCAGGTCGTATGTAAGCTGCCAGCGGAGTTCGACCCCGCCGTGCGCGCAAAGAGATTCCGCGAACGCATCGCTGCCCGCCGTCGCGAAGTGCGCGGCATGGCGACGGCGCATCGCCCCGATCGCATCGGGACCCGTGGCAGGGCCGCCAGACGGCGGACTGATTGCGCGGTGTTCGGCCAGCTTCTCGGCGGCGTATTCGCGGATCGACTCGTACATCGTGACGCGCTCGTGTCCGGCGCGCGGCTCGCGAAGCTGCAGCAGGCTCTGGTCGACGAGCGATTGCACGACGTCCATCGGCCACGGCGCGTCCGGCCAGGCATCGAGGTCGAGCACTTCTTCGGCTGTTTCGAGGCGGAAGCCACCACGAAAGACGCTGCATTGAGCGAGCGCGAGCTGTTCCCAGGGCCGCAGCAAGTCCCACGACCAGTCGATCGCGCCGCGCAACGTTGCCTGGCGAGCTGTCAGATCCCGCCTCCGACCGGCGAGCAGCGCAAACCGCTTGCTCAGGCGCTTGAGGAGTTTGTCGGGCGCCATCACCCGTGCCCGCGCGGCAGCGAGCTCGATGGCGAGGCTCATCCGGTCGAGCCGTTCGACGATTTCGGCGACGGTTGGCCGATTCGTGTCGTCGATGCGGAAGCCGGGGCGAACGGACGCGGCGCGGTCCTCGAACAGCGTGAGCGCGGCGCTGGGGCTGAGCGGCCCGAGGCTGAAGACCTCTTCGCCGGCGATGTCGAGCAGCGACCGGCTGGTGACCAGGAAACGCACGTCGGGCGCCATGGCCCGCCAACGCGCGACCGATTCGGCCGCGAACTGGACAACCTGTTCGAAGTTGTCGAGCACCACCAAGACGTCGCGGCGGCGCGACAGGACATCGCCAACCTGGGCGATGGGATCGCTGCCGGTGAGCGCGACGTCGAACGCCTGGGCGACGGCGACCGCCACGCCATCGAGGGTGCGGGCCTCGGTGAGGTCACAGAACCACGCGCCCCCCGACCATGTCGCCACCTGATTGCGGGCGATCTGCTGGGTCAGCCGTGTCTTGCCGGTGCCGCCGGGCCCGAGCACGGTGATGAGCCGCGCGCCGGACACAAGTCGCTGGTTGAGGTCGGTGAGTTCCTTTTCCCGGCCGACAAACGAATCGTCGCGCTCGCGCAGATTGGTGCGGTGTTCGGCAACGGCACGGATTGGCGGGAATGTTCGCTCGGCCAGGGCCCGCGGCAAGGCCTGTCGGATATGTTCGGATCGATCCAGCCCGCGCAACGCATGGTGGCCGAGGTCGGTAACGTGCACATCGTCACCGAGATGCGCCTTCGCGGCGGCCCAAGCGGGCTCCGAGACGAGCACCTGGCCACCGTGCGCCGCCGATGAGACCCGCGCTGCCCGGTTGCACATCGGACCGCCATAATCCATGCGACGAGTGGTCGGATCGCGCCGCACCCAAGGCCGCCCCGTGTGCACGCCCATGCGGACGCGGAGCCCGCCTGCGACGCCGCTGCTCGGCGCTGAGTCATATCCGGCCAGAGCGTCGAGCACCGCCCAGTCCTGCCGCGCAAGCTGTTGCTGGACCTCGATGCAGAACGCGATCGCCTCGGACGCCTCGGAAAACGCCACGAGGAACGAATCGCCGGCCGTGTTGACCTCGTAGCCGCGATGCCGCTCGATGGCCCGGCGCATGACCGCATCGTGAACGCGCAACAACCCGACCATACCGTCGCCGAGCGCGTCCCAGAGCGCCGAGGATCCCTCGATATCGGTGAAGACCAGCGTGACAACGCCGTCGGGGGGAGCGGTCATGCCCCACCATACCCCGTGCTTTGCACGAGTTCGACACGCCGGGTTAGCATCGGCGCCTGTCCACCCTCGGAGAACGCCATGCATCACCGCTCGCTCGCCCTGCTCATCACCGTCAGCGTCGCGCTTATCACAGCCGGTTGCGGCAAGAAGAAAGAAGCCGCGAAAAAGACCGACCCGTCCGCCGCCGCCGCGAAGAAGGGAGACGAAAAGAAGGCGCCTGGCGCCAAGAACGCCGCCGACAAGAAGACCGACGGTGCGATGCGCGTGTTCTTCATCGCGCCCAAAGAAGGCGCCATCGTGCAAGGAACACCGGACAAGGACGGGATGATCGAGGTGGCGGTCACGATGGGTGTGCAAGGCATGGCCGTCAAACCCGCTGGTCAGAAGGCCGAAAACACCGGGCACCACCACATCATCGTCGACTCGGCCGGCATCCCCAAAGGTCAGCCCGTGCCCAAAGACGCGCAGCACATCCACTTCGGAAAGGGCCAGACAGAGGCCAAGGTGAAGCTCACGGCCGGGCGCCATAAGCTGACGATGCAGTTCGCCGACTACGCGCACTTGAGCTACGGCCCGCAGATGGCGACGACCATCGAAATCACCGTGCAGATCAACCCCGAAGTCCCCGTCGCCGAACCCCCCGCGTCCGCGACCGAAGACCAGGTTCCGCCCGTCGCCGCCACACCCCCTCCGAGTGGGGCCTCAGCCGCCGCCGAAGCTGCCGCGCATGCCGCCGGCGTGAAGATGGACGAAGCCAAAACGGCCGCTGAAGAAGCCAAGAAAGCGGCCAAGTAGCCCGACGTGATCGCTATCCCCGCCTCGACAGCTCGCATCCAACCGGGCGCGTTCCGCGATCGTTTCCATGTGCCACCCGGGCCCGACGGCAGCGAGTCGGTGTATTTCACCGGCAATTCGCTCGGGCTGCAGCCGTTGGCCACCCGCGCCGCTTTGATGACAGAGCTCGACGACTGGGCGAGGCTCGGCGTCGAGGGCCATTTCGAAGGCACGCACCCTTGGTACAGCTACGATGAGCCGCTCAAGGAGCCCCTCGCCCGCGTCGTAGGCGCCCTGCCCCACGAAGTCGTGGCCATGAACGGGCTGACCGTGAACCTGCACCTGCTGCTCACCAGCTTTTATCGCCCCACCCCGCGCCGCAGCAAAGTTGTCGTCATCGCCGACGCGTTTGCATCCGACCGCTACGCCATCGCGAGCCAGATCCGCTGGCATGGACTCGATCCTGCGGACAACGTCATCGCCGTCGAGCCCGAGCCCGGCGCCCATCTCGTGGACGACGAAGCCATCCTCGAGACCATCGCGACGCACGGCGACTCCATCGCGCTCATCTTGATCTCGGGCGTGCACTACCGAACCGGCCAGGCGTTCGACTTCGAGTCGATCACCCGCGTCGGCCACGAGCACGGCTGCACGGTCGGCTTCGACCTGGCGCACGCCGCGGGCAACCTCGACCTGCAGCTGCATGAATGGGGCGTCGATTTCGCCGCGTGGTGCAGCTACAAGTACCTCAACAGCGGTCCTGGCAGCGTCGGTTGCGCTTTCGTCCATGAACGACACAGCGACAACCCACATCTGCATCGCCACGAAGGGTGGTGGGGCAACGATCCAGCGACGCGGTTTTCGATGCCGGAGAGTTTCGTGCCGCACGTCGGGGCTGCGGCGTGGCAGCTATCCAATGCGCCCGTCTTTTCGATGGCCCCGCTGCGGGTCAGCCTCGGGATCTTCGATGAAGCGACGATGCCGGCACTTCGCGAAGCTGGTCTGGAGCTCTCCTCGGCGCTGCTCGGTGCGCTCGAATCGGTCGCCGGTGACGCGGTTGAGGTGATCACGCCGCGGCAACCCAAACGTCGAGGTTGCCAGCTTTCCCTGCGTTTTCCTCGCGGGGGGCGCGCCATCCAAGAGGCCCTTGCAGGCGCCGGCGTGTCATCGGACTACCGCCACCCAGATGTGATTCGCGTTGCGCCTGCGCCGCTTTACAACACGGTCGAAGAGTGCGGCCGGTTCGCCGAGATCATCGGCGAGGTGATCCGCCGTTGATGGTTACCGCGTGAGGATCGTTACCGCATGAGGGCGACGGCCAGGGCACCGACCAGCGCCGCTCCCAACACGACGGCACCACGGACCAGGGCCTTTTGCTGCTGCTGCGCGCGCCGCACCGTCTCGGCGTATGGAATCGTCGAAAAGGTCACCATCGAATACAGCGGCACATAGAGGCTCGGCGCGAGTTTGTGCAGCAGCTTGTCTACCTTCTTGCGCAACAAGAACAGCGGGTTGGCGACCTTGCTGCGCATCTCCACGAAGTTATCGAGCGCCAGCTGGCGGATCGCGTCGGCGTCTTCCTTCCGTTCGGCCGAAAAGCGTGCGGGCACGCCCTCGAGGCGACCGCCGTTGGCCTGCAGCATCCGCTCGATGATGGCGCAGTCCTCGAACGCCGCGTTCATGCCCTGCCCATAAAACGGCACCACGGCATGGGCGGCGTCGCCGATCAACAGGACGCTGTCATCGCGGTGATAGGGCGCACATCGAATCGTGCACAGCGAGCTCGTGGGGTTGCCGAAGAAGTCTTCGACGAGCGTTGGCATCAGCGGCACCGCATCGGGAAACCACTTGGCGAAGAAAGCGCGAACCTTCTCGGGTGTGTCCAGCGCATGCAGCCCCTCGGGACCGTCAAGCGCCTGGAAAAGCGTGCAGGTGAAACTGCCGTCGGCGTTGGGCAGCGCGATGAGCATGAAATCGTGGCGCGGCCAGATGTGAAGGCCGTCCTTTTCGAGCCGGAACGAGCCGTTTTCGCCGGGCGGAATCGCCAGTTCTTTGTAGCCGTGATCGAGGTACAGCTGCTCGTATTGGTACCTGTCGCTGCGTTGCAGATGCCCTCGAACGGCCGAAAACACGCCATCGGCGCCGATGATTATGCGCGCTTGGACGGTGGCTCGGCCGTCATCGTCGGCGAGCGTCACCTTGCGCGCGGTCGGATCGATGTCGAGGCACCGCTTATTAAAGAAGAGGCGGGCCCCGGCTTGCTCGGCGGCGGTCATCAGGGTTTCATTCAGCCCGCGACGCGACACCGACCGGATGGCCTGGCCGTCTTGCCCATAGGGCTGATAGGTCAACGCGCCGTCGACGCCGTGCATGATACGGCCTGGCATCGGGATCGCGTCGGCGAGCACCCGTTCGGCGACCCCGGCAAGCTCCAACGCGTCGATGCCGCGCGTGGACAGCGCCAGGTTGATGGAGCGACCGGCGGCGATTTCGGCGGCGCGCATGTCGGGACGGCGCTCATATACCTGCACATTGAAGCCGCGCTTGGCGAGCAACGTGGCCACCAGGCATCCCGCCAGACCGGCTCCCACGACCACGATCGGCGCGTCTGAGTGGCCGGCCTCCGATGGCGGGTGTCGCAGGTTCATGGGATAAGACCACGGCTGTTGCGGGGATACGACCACGTCTGCTGGAGCGTTGGACCGATGCGGGAAGCTATGCGAGGGGGCTGCTGCTGTCGACAGTTGCAAGTCGCCGTTCTGCTCGCAATCACCCTGGCCGGCCCGCTCGCTTTTGCCACGAACGACAAGCCGGGGCCCGCCAAATCGAAGCCGGTCCCGAGCAAACCGGAGTCCGCATCCGAGCTCGACAAGAAGCGGCCGCGGGTGACGCCGATCTGGACCGGGGACAAGGCCCTGTTCGGCAAAGTCGTCACGGCGATTCGGCATACCGGCCTGGACAACACGGTCAAGAAAGTGGTCACGCGCGAGCTGCTCTTTGGCGTCGGTGCCAGGCTGCAGCAGGACAAGCTGGTTGAAACGGTGCGACGTCTGCGCAACTTGCGGGTCTTTCGAACGGTCGGCGCGGAGCTCATCGCCGACGGCCCCGGCGTCAAGATCGTCATGAGCTACGACGAGAAGTGGACGCTGTTGCCGATATTCAGCCTCGGGCGAGGGGGAGCGCGCACCTTTGTCACGGCCGGCCTCATCGACATCCACGCGTTCGGGCGATTGCTTGAGCTGTCGGCCCGGTACAGCTACTTCGCCGGGACGCATTCGTATGCCCTTCTCTTCACCGACCCCCGGCTCTTCGACAAGCGCTTTCTATTCTCTGTCTACGGGCAGATCGGCGAGCGGAACCGGTGGCTATACGACACGGTCGGCGACCTCGAAGGCCTGTATTCACGGCATCGCAAATACCTGCGCGCGGCCGTCTCCGACCAGCGCAACCCCGAGCGCGTGTGGTCGCTGTCCCTCGACGCCGTGGATGACACCTTTGACGAAACGTTGCTCACCGACGAGGAGCGGCAGGTCAACACCGACCGCGGCTTCAGCGCTCCTCCAAACCGCCGCAGTCTGCTGATCAATGGCACGGGCCGCCTCGGCCGCATCAACCTGGACGACTACATCCAGCATGGCCGCTACGCCGTCGCCGTCATCACCGCCGGACTGCCGCTCTTCGACGAAGGCGACGCGTGGTTCAAGGCGAAGCTCAGCGGCAAGCTGGCGCTGCCCTTGCGATGGCGGCAAAACATCGTACTGCGCGTGATCGCGAGCGCCGCAACCGACGCTGTGCCCGAGTTTCAAAACTACATCGGTGGCCTCTACTACGTGCGGGGCTTCTTTGAGGGGCGTTTTCGCGGCCGCATGATGTGGGCGGCGAGCGCCGAATACCGGATCCCGAGCCTGCATCACCGGCTCGCCGTGCTCCAACACGTGCTCTTCGTGGACGCTGGCGACGCGGGCAACGACCTCGGCCACTTCGCCCGGCGCCCCGGCATCTCGTTGGGCACCGGTGCAAGACTCATCCTGCCGCTCGTCGCCAACTTCCTCGCCCGCCTCGACATCGCGTGGTTCATCGAGCCGCAGCGCGACTTCGATCCGAGCCGCGACTGGCGCGTCTCGTTTGGATCGCAACAGTATTTCTAGCGATATCGTCTCGGCGCGGTGGCCCGTCGGCGCCCGTCGGCCGGGCCCGATTGGAATTCGCTGACTGAGCGGTAGGCCGGGTCCGGGCCACCCGAACCCGAACCCGAACGCGAACTCACACCCTCACGGGGTCCCGCTGTGCTTGCGAACCCGGCCCGTGCGCATGGCCGCGACCTTGTCGGCCGCCGCCAACAGCGGTTCGGCTTCGACGGACTGGCACGACGCCTGTGCGGCGTCATCGCCAAACGCATCCCCGAACTCAAGCTCCACCTCGCCCCGCGAACTCCGATCGAACTTGGCCCGTCGGCGAAACTGGTTGCGTTGCCAGAACGACATCTCTAGTATCCGCGCGCCCAGCCATTGAGGACCACCGTACGCGGCACCCGACACCCGGGACTCCGTCGGTCCACCGGAGCCATCATGACGCAGCCCAACCTGCACGACAGCATCGACGACGACGACCTCGACGAGGATCTCAGCGACGAGGAACTTGAATGGTTCCGCAGCCGGCTGTTGGCAGAGCGGGCCAAGGTCCGCGAACGTCTCTCCCGCCACGTGCGCGAGTCGGTTTTCGACCTTGAGTCGCTGCCCGACGAAATCGACCAGGCCAGCCGCGAGTCCGAGCAGACCGCGATGCTGCGTCTGGCCGACAAAGAGCGGAAGCTGCTCGCCCAAATCGAACGGGCGCTCGGCAAGTTCGACACCGGCGAATACGGCATCTGCGAAGGCACCAGTGACCCCATCGGCCGCAAACGCTTGCGCGCCCGCCCATGGACCCGTCACAGCATCCACTTCAAGGAGCTGCTCGAGCGCCAGAAGAAAGGCTGATTCACGAGCGCGTCGATGCCGACGCCCATCCCTTCGGGCTGAACCAACATGCGCAAACCCGTCGTTCTCATCACGGGCGCGAGCGGTGAGATGGGCCAGGGGCTCATCGACACCCTGTCGCAGTCCGATGAGCGGGATATCGTCGCGCTCGACCTCAATCCGCTGCCGGCCGAGATCGCCAACAAGTGCGCGCACACCGTCGTTGGCGACATCCTCGACGAACAGCTGCTCGCACGCGTCAGCGCACGTTTCGAGATCCACGTCGTTTATCACCTCGCCGCGCTGCTGAGCACGCGCGCCGAGTACACACCGCTCGCCGCCCATCGCGTCAACGTCGGCGGCACGATGACGCTGCTGCAAATCGCGTTTGAGCAGAGCCGTCAGCACGGGCATCCGGTACGCTTTCTCTTCCCGAGCTCCATCGCCGTCTACGGGATGCCCACCGTCGCCGCGAAGAACAGCCACCCACCGCTGCGCGAGTTCGAGTGGAACAAGCCGACCACGATGTACGGCTGCAACAAGCTCTATTGCGAGCAATTGGGGCGCTACTACAGCCTCCACTACCGCCAGCTCGACGCGGCCCGTGTCCCCAGCGGCGTCGACTTCCGCTCGATCCGATTCCCGGGCTTGATTTCGGCGGTCACCCTGCCAAGCGGCGGCACCAGCGACTTCGCGCCCGAGATGTTGCACGCCGCGGCGTCCGGCCAGCATTACGACTGCTTCGTGTCGCCGTCGGCGCAGCTGCCCTTCATGGCGATGACCGACGCGATCCGTGCGCTCATCTTGCTCGAACAAGCCGACGCCGAAGCCCTTTCGCAGCGCATCTACAACATCAACGCGTTTTCGATGACGGCCGAAGCGTTGCGCAACTTGATTCTGCAAGCCTTCCCCGGCGCGAATATTGGCTTTTCGACGGACCGAAAACGCGAGGCCATTGTCGACACGTGGCCAGCCGAGGTCGACGACCACAAGGCCCGGTCCGATTGGGGGTGGAACCCGATCTACAACGCCCGCACGGCGTTTTCCGAGCACCTGATCCCCGCGATCTCGGCTCGCTACAAGCGCGGCTGATATGCCCGTCTACGTCTACGCTGTCGTCGATTCCGCCGGCCATAAGCGGGACTATTTCGAGATCCGCCAACGCATGAGCGACCCGGCGCTGACCGAACACCCCGAGACCGGCGAGCCCGTTGTGCGCGTACCCCAGGTGCCCAACCTCGTGCTCAAGAGCGCCCGCTCCAACAACACCGAAAGCCTCGTCAAGCGCGGGTTCACGCGCTACGAAAACGCCGGCGATGGCAACTACGTCAAGACCGGCGGCCCGGCCGACGCCCCCGACACCATCAAGCGTTGAGCGACGCACACCAAACCAAGCAGCTTCGCTCCGTCTCCGCAGGTTGACGCCATGACAGACAGCATCGCAGCCGCGGCGCAACGATTCGCCGCCTTCCTGACCTCGCGGGGCGCGGCAGACCGCGACATCCTCGCCGCTGACATCACCGTGCATCGCTGCGGTTTCGACGCAGAGCGCGGTGAAATCGTCGAGACGTTCATCGGCGTGGACGACGTCGTGAAATGGGCGGAAAGATCACCGCGCGATATCAACTTCGCGATCGGGACGCGCAACGGTAACGACGTGGCCTACATCGCCCGCGTCTCCGGGTTCGTCGGCGGCGGCACCTGGTCGCTGGCGCTCAACGCTGCCGGTGAAATCGTGTCGCTCCGCCACCAGCCGGACGACCTCGACGCGGCTCGCCAAGACGCCCCCGAGTGGCGCGACGCCATCGAGAGCGTGTACAAGGCGCGCGACGAATAGCGCCGCAGCCGGACACCGTCCGCGTCCACCACCGACGCTTTTCGACTTTTTGCGCCGCGCCCGCACACTGCGGGAAGAACCTTTTCGGGCAGGTTTTCGCTGTGGAATTGCTGATCGCCAGCCTCGTCGCCCCGCTCGCCGCGCCACTGCTGCTGCGGCCGTTGCGGGGCGCGAAAGCGGTGCTCGAGGCGGTCGATGGCTTCGTTCTCACCGCCATTTGCGGGCTCGTGTTCATGCACGTGCTGCCCTACAGCTTCGAGCTCGGCGGCCCGTGGGTCATCGTGCCAACACTGCTCGGCCTCGCGGTGCCCACCGTCGCAGAGCGCTTCTTGTTCAGCGGCCGCAGCCACGGCGAAGTGCACCGACTCGTTGTCGCCGTCGCCATGGTGGCGCTCGGGCTGCACGCCATGATGGACGGTGTGGCGCTGCACATGGGCGCGCATCACCACGAACACGCGCACATGCTGGCCGTGGGCGTCGTCCTGCATCGCTTGCCGCTCGGGGTGGCAATCTGGTGGACGGTGCGGCCGACCTGGAACGAAAAGCTCGCCTGGCTCGTGCTTGCGGTGGTCTGCGGCGCCACCATTGTTGGCTACTTCGCAGCCGATATAGCCCTGCCCCTCGCCGCTCTCGCGCATCTGCAAGCGTTCGTCGCCGGGTCGTTGTTGCACGTGATGCTGCACCACACGTCGGCCCATCTCGCAGATTGCGACGACGTCGAACATGGCGACCACGGCGAGCACAGCCACCTGCATCCAAGCAAGGCGGAGACCGGCTGCTGCGAGCCCGCCCACGATGACGAGCACGACCACGGACACGGCCCCGACCACGGACACAGCCACGACCACGGCGATTCGGCCAACAAGAACATCGCCTCGGGATGGCTCCGACCGCCGCGCGTTGCGTCGGGCCTCGGTACGCTGGTCGGTCTGGTGCTGCTCATGGAGTTGGGCGAACACGACCCGATCTTGAGCGCAGCCAGCCCTGGCGAATTGGAGGCGTGGCCGACGTTCGTCACCCTGCTCGTGGAGAGCGCGCCGGCTTTGCTGCTGGCATTCGTGGGCGCTGGCTTGCTCCGCGCGTTTTTGCGGCCGGCTTCGACGCGGTGGCTCCACGGCGGGAGCTCGGCGAGCCAGGCGTTGCGCGGGATGGGGTTCGGCCTGCCCTTGCCGATTTGCAGCTGTGGCGTATTGCCGCTGTACGACACCCTGGTTCGCGCCGGTGTGCCAACGTCGGCGGCTGTGGCGTTCCTGGTCGCGACGCCCGAGCTGGGCATCGACGCGTTGCTGATCTCGCTGCCTCTGCTCGGCACCGAGCTGTCCATCACCCGGCTCATCACCGCCGCCGCGGTCTCCCTGGTTGTCGCGGTCGTTGTCTCGCGATTTATGCGCCCGGCCAAGGTCGATCACACCGCCGATGAAGAGACGCCGCGCGATCCTCTCGGTCAGCGCCTGGCCGCCGGGCTCAACTTCGGCCTCGGCAAGCTCTTCGACACCACCGCCCCGTGGATCCTGTTCGGTTTGGCCGTCGCGGCGTTGCTCGAACCGTTGCTCATGCCCGACGTGATCGCTGCGATACCGGCCGGGACCGACGTCTTCGTTGTGACGCTGCTCGGCATGCCCGGCTACATCTGCGCGACGGGGGCAACGCCAATTGCCGCCGTTCTGATCCACAAGGGCCTGAGCCCCGGCGCCGCCCTCGCCTTCCTGCTCACAGGACCAGCCACCAACCTCACGACATTTGGCGTGCTGTCACGGCTGCACGGCCGTCGGGGAGCCGTGGTTTTTGCCGCCGCGGTCGCCGCAGCCGCGATCGGCGCCGGCTTCACTGTCAACGCCTTGATGCCCCAGCCACAGACCATCGCCCTGCATGCCGCCGCCGAGGACGGGCCGACCATCGTCCATCGCGTGAGCGTGGCCGTCTTGTGCGGGCTTGCCGTGATGTCCCTGCTCCGCATCGGGCCGCGCGGCCTCATCGACGACGTCATCGGTACGCTTGGCGGGCCTCACGCACACTGAAACGCAGGAGCCGCGACAATATAGAGCGACACAAGGCGGGAATCCCAAGGCACCGCACGGACGCTACTTTATGAGCGTGCTGACCCAGGCGTAGAAGCCGAGTTCTACGTTGTGCTTCGTGCCGCTTAGCAGGCCGGCGGCCATGCTTCCACCGACGAACGCACGCAGCTGGTTCTTGCCGGCGGCGCCCGACACGACAACGGTGCCGAAGCGACCGATCACGCCACTGGGCGCGCAACCGTTGTCCGGTGTGCCGTCGCAATCATCGTCAGCGCCGTTTCCGCACACGTCTTTGTTCGCGGGCAGGACCTCGCCTTCGCATTTGCCGAGCGTTCCGTCGGCCTTGCACTTCTGCTTGCCCGCTTTGCAGGCGCCGACGCCCTTGAATTTCGCGTCGCCGGTGTAGCAGGCCTTGACGAACGTATCGTCGACCTTGTTGACGCAGCCCTTCTTGGCGTCGCAGCTGTCGACGGTGCAGTCGTTGGTGTCGTCGCATTTCGGCTTGTCCTTGCCAGCCTTGCAGACGAGCTTGCCGCCGACGTTTTCGCATTTGTCACCGAGGGTGCAGGCGTCGCCGTCTTGGCAGGGGCCGGCCTGGACCGCGCCGGACGAACACTTGCCGTCTTTGCACGTGTCTTCGCTGCACTTATTGCCGTCGTCGCAGTTCTTCTTCGCGCCCGCGCACTTGCCATCTTTGCAGGCGTCCTTTTCGGTGCACTTGTCGTTGTCGTCGCACGTCGCGGTGTCGTCGTTGGCGCTCTCGCACTTGCCCGCCTTGCACGAATCGGTGGTGCACGGGTTGCTGTCGTCGCACTTCTTGGCCGCGCCGGTGCACTTGCCGGCATCGCACTTGTCGGACTCGGTGCAGGCGTCGCCATCGTCGCAGGAACCGGCCTGGGGAGCGTTGGTGCACTTGCCGGTCTTGGTGTCGCAGCTATCGGCGGTGCACGAGTTCTTGTCGTCGCATGTGCCTTCGTCGGTCTTGCCGTCGCAGTTGTTGTCGAGGCCGTCGCAGGTCTCTTCTTTCTTGCCCGCGCCCGCGCACTGCGAGAGGCCGCCACCGGTCGGAGCACCAGCTTCGCCGTCCTTGAGGCACTTCCGCTCGCCCGCGCAGCCGTCGGCGTCGTTGCACTTGGTCGATGCGCCGAGCTCGATCGCGTACGTGCTGCACTTGCAGATCGAGCCGTCGTCGGTGACGCACTGGCTCACATCGTTGCCTTCGATGTCCTTGGCCTTGTCGCAGGCGTAGCCGCTGGGGCAATCGGCGTTGTCCTTGCAGGTGGCGCCGCAGTAGGTGCCGTCTTTGCCGCGGTCGATGCACTTGGCGTCGGCGTCAAAAGCGCTGCTGCACGCGGCGTTGGATTTGCACGGGGTGCACAGCAGCGGGTACTTGTGCACGCACATGCTTTGGTTGTCGCCGCCCTTGACCGCGATCGACTTGCACTCGAAGTCGCCTTTGCACTCGTCATTGCAGGGCGCCGCGCACTTGCGGCCCTCTGGCGTCGCGGCGCAGAGGCCATATTCGCACTCGTCGTGCTTGGTGCACGCGCACCCAGCGCCGCCGGGGCAGTCTTTCTTGATGGAGGTGTCTTCCGCGCCAGCGTCCGTGCCGCCCGAGCTCCCCGAGCCGCTGTCGACACCGCCGCTGCTGCTGCCGCTTCCCGTGTCGGTGGCGCCACCGTCCTTGTCGCCGATCGAACCGTCGATATTCCCGCCGCCGGTGTCTGTCGACAGCTTGATTTCTTTGCCGTCGCCGTCACCGTCATCGCCGCCACAGCCCGTCGCTACGGAGGTCGCCACGAAGGCGAGGGCGAGACACAAGGCGAAGCGCGACGTGATGTTTTTCTTCATGGCAGCGTCGATGGGTTCCGTGCGCAGCGAAGCTCTTGGGTGGAGGATCGTGCGGAGATTTCGTGCGGAGAGGTCGCTGGGCACGTAGGTTTGTCGAGCGAAACTTTAGTCGACCCCCATGGGCCTCGCAAGCCGGATCGGCCCGGCAACCGCTCGCAGCAGTCCAAAACCGCCATCTCGCGCCGGGAGACGCCCCATGTACCGCATCGCCGTTGGCTGCCTCTTGCTCGCCCTGGTGCCCATGACAATGGCATGTGGAGAAGACGATTCCACCGATAGCGACAAGTCCGACGACGCCGGTTCGACCGCGGATGTGGAGGTGACTCCGTTCGACCCGAAGAACTGCAATTCGACCGCAACCGTCGTGATCGACAGCGCCGACCCGTCGGGTGCGGGGGCGTTTTGTGTGATCAACGGCGACTTGCACATCACGCAGGAGAACGGCAAATCGGGCATCACCGACGCCACCATCGAGGCGCTGTCTCACGTTCGGCACGTCAAGGGCTCGGTCTACATAACCGATACGCGGCTCATCGCGCTCAACGGACTGCGCAATCTCGAGGTCATCGGCGCCGATCTCGTTGTCGATACCAACAGCGATCTTCAGTCGCTCGTCGGCCTCGAAAAGGTCCGGGAAATCGGCCACGACCTCGTGATCCGCAACAACCTCAAGCTGACCGATATCAAGGCGCTCAAGAAGCTCAGCAAGATCAGCAACGGCCTGTTGATCGCGCAAAACGCCTCGCTACAGACGTTGGCCGGGCTCGAAGGGCTCACCAAGGTCAATCACTCGGTGACAATCAAGTCCAACACCAAGCTCAAGAACGTCGATGGGCTGAAATCGCTCGCGGATGCCGGCAGCCAGGGTCTGCTGGTGGAGAAAAACAACCAGCTTCAAAACGTCAGCGGCTTCAAGTCCCTGCAAGCTTGCGGGCTCAAGCTGACCATCCGCGATAATCCACAGCTGCTGACGATCCAGGGGTTTGGCAACGTCACGCAGGTCGACGCGATCGAGATCGCCAACAACGATGCCGCGAACACCATGGGCGGCTTCGCCAAGCTCGGGCAGACCAAGGACATCGTCATCAAGGGCAACGCCGCGCTGACCCAGGTCTCGGGCTTCAGCCAGCTCCAAAACGCCGACAACATCCGCATCGTCCAGCACAAGTCGCTGCAGCAATTGCTCGCGTTCGCATCCCTGAGCGCCGCTGACGAGCTCGAGTTGCGCGACAACCTGACGCTGACAGAGATGAACTTCCCCAAGCTGCACCAGCTCGTTCAGCTGACGATGCGCGACAACAAAGCCATCTCGAATTTCGGCGCGTTCCTGGCGCTGAAGTACATCAAGACGTTCATCCTGTGTAACAACCCGCAGTTGACCGACCAGGAGACGAGCGACTTCCTCAAGTCCTTGCACAAGCAGCCGACCAAGCTCGTCCAAGAGTGCAAATAGGTGAAATTACACGCCAATTGTTGCGTACAGACGAATGATCCGTCGCCGCCGAGCCTATTGTTGTCGTTTTGGTAACAATTCCTCGCCACAGGCGCTATTTTGCAACGCGGTGCTTTGGTCTAGAGTCCGCGACCTGCGGTGGCTGCTCGGCGCCGCGCTTGTCCACATCGACGAGCCGAATCAACCAACCTGCCCGAACCGAGCCCGGAGAACCTCGCCATGTTCCAGACCAGCCGTGTCCTCGTCATCACCGCAACCATTGTCAGTCTCGCCGCAACCGGATGCGCGAAGGACCCCGCAAAGGGAGTCGCAAAGGCCAAGGTCGAAGAGCCGAAGAAAGAGGCCAAGAAAGACGAAGCCAAGAAGGAAGCGCCCAGGGCCGCCGAAGGTGAAGCTGGCAAGGGTGAAACTGGCAAGGGTGAAACTGGCAAAGTCGCCGCCGCAGCGGCCGCTGCTGCACCTGCCGCCCCCGCCGCCGGCAAGGCCCTGACCGGATCGATCATCTTCATCGGTAGCAAGGCGACGGGCTCACACGAGAACATCTTCAAAGAGTGGACTGGCACCATGGCGCTCAAGGACGGCAAGGCCGAGGGCGGCTCGCTGAGCCTGGTGGTCAAGACCGCGTCCGCGGTGGCCGATCACAACGCGCGCACGCCGTGGTCGGGCAAGCTGGACTCGCACTTCAAGAGCTGCGATTTCTTCTGCGTCGAGAAGTTCCCCGAGGCCACCTTCACGTCCGAGGCGATCAAGGCCGGTGCCGAAGGCGGAAACGCCACGCACACAGTCGCCGGCAAGCTGACGATTCGCGGCAAGACCAAGGACGTTTCGTTCCCGGCCACGATCGCTGTCGCCGACGGTAAGGTCACCGGCAAAGCCGAGTTTTCGATCAACCGCAAGGACTTCGACATCGTGTACAAAGGCAAGGCCGACGACCTCATCCGCGACGACGTGGTGCTGAAGATCGACGTGTCTGGCGCCGCCGGTTGAACCCTCCCTTCGCGGCCGGGTACAGTGTCGCCTTCTGAGGTGACTGTATGCAGCGCGTGTCCTGGGGCGCGACCGACGCGGGTCTGATCCGCGACCGCAACGAAGACTGCATCCTGCGCGAAGACCGCCACGGCCTGTACGTGGTGGCCGACGGTGTGGGTGGCGAAGCGGCCGGTGATCGGGCGAGCCGGATGTCCATCAAGGGCATCACCGCGGTCGCCGCCGAGCTGTCCGACCTTGTGAAGAAGGCCGACAACGACGACGGGGAAGCTTCCCGCCGGGCCGTGTTCGACGCCCTCCAAGCCTGTGTCGAGCGCGTCAACCAGGACATCTACAGCGCCGCCAAGTCCGATGAAGACCTGCGCGGGATGATGACCACCGTGACGATCGTGCTGCTCGCGCGATCGGCCGCCTACATCGCGCACGTCGGTGATTCGCGGGTTTACCTGGTGCGCGATCGGGCGCTCGACCAACTTACGACCGACCATACGCTCGCCGAAGAGCTGGTCCGCGCCGGACGCCTGTCGCGCGACGAGGTGGGCCAGTTCCGGTTCCGCAACGTCTTGGCGCGCGCTGTGGGCGAAAAACCCAGGGTGGACGTCGACCTGCTGTACGTCGACCTGATGCCCGACGACCGGCTCCTGCTGTGCACAGACGGACTGTCCGATTTCGTTGACGGCCGCGACATCCTCGACCTTCTGCTCGACAAACGCGCTGAAGACCCGTCAACCGCGCTGATCGAGGCCGCGAACGACCATGGGGGCGGCGACAACATCAGCTCTGTCGTCGTGGACGTGACGCTCACCAAGGAAGAGTCCAAGACCGAAATCCTCGCGATGCCGATGGACCACGGCTCCAAGATCAGCGTGTTGTCGACCCTGTTTTTCTGTCGACACCTGACAAACGACGAGCTGATGAAGGTGCTGCGCTACATCCACGAGATGCACTTCGCTCGAGGCGCAACGGTTGTGCGGCAGGGCGAAGATGGCCAGGACCTCTACATGCTGGTCGAGGGTCAACTCTCGGTTGCCGTCGATGGCGTGCGCGTGAACACCATGCGAGAGGGCGCCCATTTCGGCGAGATCGCCCTGGTCAGCGGACAGCGACGGTCCGCCGAGGTCAAAGCCGAAACCGATGTGCGCGTTTTCCAGATGTCGCGCGCTGGCTTCTACGACCTGTCCCAAAAGGACCAGAGCATCGCGGTGAAGATGCTGTGGGCGTTTTCGCAGACCCTCGCCAAGCGTGTGATTCGGCTGTCCCACGACGTCGCGAACGCCCGGACGACGTGAACACGAGCGCGGCCGCCTTGCTTCATCGACGCGGTGCGTGGGTGGCTTGGACCGTCGTTTGGCTACTGGTGGCGAGCGCCGCGGGCGGATGTGGCAGCGACGCAGAGAGCACGTCCGAGTCTGAGATCGCAGAAGACAGCGCAGGCGACGTCGCCGTGGACGTTGGATCGCAAGACATCGTCTCGGTCGATACCGCTGCCGACACCGCCAGCGAATGCCCAGGTGGACCGTTTTGCGGGTGCACCACCAATGATGGCTGCGACTCGGGCCTGTGCATCCCAACCCCCAAAGGGCGCCAGTGCGCCAAGAACTGCGTCGACAGCTGCCCGGGCGACTTCGACTGCAAGCCAGTGGCGGCGGGATCGGACACGGTGACGATTTGCGTGCCGAAATGGGGGCAGGTGTGTCGGCCGTGCGCCAAGGAATCGGACTGCGCGGCGCTCGGGATCTCGTCGGCAAGCTGTGTGAGCTACGGCGACATCGGGGCGTTTTGCGGGATCGGGTGCGCGGCCAGCAAGGACTGTCCGATCGGTACATCTTGCAAGGCAGCGAAGACGATCGACGGCGCCGCGGTCAAGCAGTGCGTGCGGCTGAAGGGACCGAACGCCCCCGAAGGCGCGCTCTTCGGCTTGTGTTCATGCAGCCCGGCAGCCCAGGGCGACGGCGCCGCAACGACGTGTTGGCTCGACGACCTGACCACCGGAACGGCCAGGCGTTGCAAGGGCGTGCGGCAATGCAGCAAAGACGGGCTATCGGCCTGCGAGCTGCTCGATCCCCCCGCGTGCGTGGATGCGCAGTGCGACGGCGCGACCAACGGAACGCCCTGCGACGATGGCGACGCCTGCACGACCAACGACGTTTGCACCGGCGGCACGTGCACGCCCGGCACGGACCACTGCGAGTGCCACTTCAAAGGTGACTGCACGGCCAAGGACGCGGGAAACCCGTGCCTCGGGAGCCATTACTGCGATAAGTCGAGTCAGCCGTGGCGATGCGCGATCGCGAAGGGTTCGGTCGTGACGTGCGATGACGGCGCCGACACAGCCTGTTTGAAGAGCGCCTGTGATCCCGCGACCGGCAAATGCGCTTTGACACCGGTCCCCGGCAGCGTGACGTGTACCGACGCCGATCCGTGCAGCGTCGGAGATACGTGCGTAGACGGCAGCTGCAAGCCGGGAACGGACGACATCTGCAGCTGCCACAAGACCGCGGACTGCAGCGACCAAAACGACGACAAGAAGTGCAACGGGACGCTCTACTGTGACAAATCCGCGTTCCCTTACACGTGCAAGGTGAACCCGGCGACCGTCAAGAAGTGCCCGTCCGCCGGCCCGCAAGCGTGTCGCAAGAACCTGTGCAACGAAAAGACGCTGCTCTGCGAGAAGCTCCCGGTCGACGATGGATCGCCCTGCGACGACGGCTACAAGTGCACGTTCAACGATTTCTGCAAAGACGGCGCGTGCGTGGCGCCGAAGATCACCTGCCAATGCCTGGACACGGCCGACTGCGGCAAGTTCGAGGACGGCAATGTCTGCAACGGCACGCTCTTTTGCGACAAAGTTGCATCCCCGCCCACGTGCAAGCTGAACCCGGCCAGCGTCGTCAGCTGCCCGACCGTCGCCGACACCGCGTGCGCGAAGAACACCTGCCAGGCCGCGGACGGATCCTGCAAACCGCAGCCTGTTGCACAAGCAACCCCGTGTCATGACGGCCACAAATGCACCGTGGGCGACCATTGCGACCAGGGCAAGTGCACGCCGACAACGAACACCTGCGCGTGCAAAACCGACGCAGACTGCTCCAAACACGACGACGGCGACTTGTGCAATGGCACGATGTTTTGCAGCAAGACCGGCGGCGGATGCCTGATCAACCCGGCGACCAAGGTCGCGTGCAAATCGGTGGCAGACACCGCTTGCAGCAAGAACCAATGCCAGCCCAAGTCGGGCAAGTGCGCGGTCGTCAACGTCAACGAGGATGGGCCGTGCGACGACGCGAACAAGTGCACGTCGGGCGACACGTGCATCGGTGGCTATTGTGCGGCCGGCAAGGTCTCGTGCGAGTGCCAAAAGGACGGTGATTGCGCCGGCAAGAACGGCGGCGACCTCTGCGTCGGCTCGTGGATATGTGACAAATCCGGCGGCGCGTTCAAGTGCGTCCCCAACCCGTTCGCCAAGGTGAATTGTGCGACGGTCGACGACACAGCGTGCCAGAAGAATCAGTGCCAGAAGAAGACAGGCAAGTGCGTGATGGTGGCGTCAAAAGACGGCGTAACTTGCGATGACGGCGATCCATGCAACGAAGCGACGGCGTGTGCGGGCGGCAAGTGCGCGGGCGGAAAACCCGCGTGCGAATGCCAGAAGAACGCAGACTGCCAACCCAAAGACGACGGCAACCCGTGCAACGGCACGCTCTACTGTCAATTCGCCGCCGGAAAGGGGTCGTGTGCTGTCAAACCCGGCTCCGTTGTGACGTGCCAGACCAGTGGTGACAGCGCCTGCCGGCGCAACACATGTGACGCCAAGACCGGTTCGTGCGCGATGGCCGCGATAAACGTCGGAAAGACCTGCGACGACGGCGATCCGTGCACGCTCGGCGAGGTCTGCGCGGCGCAAAAATGCGGCGGCGGGAAGGCCAAACCGTGCGGTGGTGGCGACGCTTGTGCGACCAAGTCCTGCAACCCCAAGACCGGCGCGTGCGATGGCCCGGGGCTCAAGCCTGGCGACGCATGCAACGACTCCAACGCGTGTACGGGCGGTGACAAGTGCGTGGGCGCGTCATGTATCGGAACCCCCAAGCCATGCGATGACGGCAACAGCTGCACAGCGGAGACCTGCGACAAAGCGGCCGGAACCTGCACCGCCAAAGCCACTGGCGAAGGCCTTCCGTGCAACGCTGACAACAACAAGTGCACCCCGCTCGACGCGTGCAACAAGGGAACCTGCAAGGTCGGCGCGCCGCTGACGTGCAGCGATGGAAATCCATGTACGAGCGACGCCTGCGATAAGAACCTCGGCAAGTGTGTTCACAAGCCTAACGCCCTAAACTGTTCGGACGGTCAAAAATGCACCCTGGGTGATAAATGCAGCGGCGGGACGTGCAAACCCGGCGAACCCCGCGTCTGCAAAGACGGCAACGCGTGCACCGACGATAGCTGCAACACGAACACCGGTGGCTGCTTGTTCGCCAAGCATGCACGCAGCTGCAGCGACGGGAGCTCGTGCACGATCAAAGACCGCTGCAGCAACGGCAAATGCTCCGGGACACTGCATTGCAGCGACGGCAATCCGTGCACCAAGGACGGGCTGTGCGGGGGCAAAAGCTGCAACTTCGGCGTCGCCGAGGGGTGGGAAAAGCAGTGCGGTGTCAACCGGGTCTGCATCAAGACGAGCTGCCAGCTTCGCTCCCCTCCGGCGGGCATGCTGACCGTGTATGGAACGGGTCCTGCCGGCTACGTCATCGGGTGCAACGGCAGCATCGACAAGCACTGCCAGGGACTCGAGCACCCCAACCGCACCGTCAGGATCAACGGGTTCTACATCGACCGGTACGAAGTGACCGCGAAGGAATACCTGTCCTGCGTCAAACACAAAGGCTGCACTGTGCCGTCGACCGGCGGCAGCACGACGGCGACGTACAAGAAATCCGGCAAGCAGAACCACCCGATCAACTACGTGCGCCAGAACCAAGCACGGTCGTTCTGCGAGAAGATGCGACCGAAGGGACGGCTCTGCAGCGAACCCGAGTGGGAATGGGCTGCCGCTGGCAAGGGCAAGCTGCGGTTTCCGTGGGGCCACAACAACGCCGATTGTTTCCGCGCGAATTGGAAGAACTGCGGCAACAAGCTCAAGGCCGTGGGTGGACGACCCGCCGGCGCCAGCTGGATCGGCGCGCAGGACATGGCGGGCAACGCATGGGAATGGGTGCGCGGTTGGTACCTGCCGTACAGCCACGCCAAGTTCAACGGCACGCCGACCAATCCGTGGACGAGCAGCGATCCAGGGACCGGCAAGAAGCCGATGCGCGGCGGCAGCTACCGGGCGGACTGGCCAAACATCCGCACGACGAAACGGCTGACCGTGACCCCGAAAACCATCGGCGACAACCGCGGCTTCCGATGTTGCGCCGACATGCCGATTTGAGGCGATGATTGGGCGCAGGCTCTTCGTCGGCCACAACGCGCGTCTACTGAAAACTCGTTAGCTACCTAACGACCTTTTGCGGCGCGTCGACATAGCTGAGACACGCCGATTCGGTGCCGACTAGATGTGCGCGGCGAGAATGGCGATCCGCTTTCCCGCTTTTCCGCTTTTCCGCTCCCGCTCCCGCTCCCGCTCCCGCTCCCGCTTCCGGCTCAACGCTTCTGATGCCGCTTGGCCAGGCCAACCAGCATCGCTGCCATCCGGTCGAGGAGCTCCTTGGCGGTCTTGTGCTGGTCCTCGGCGACAAGCCGTAGCCTGAGCAGCACGTCGAAGATGGCG
>Ga0114932_10001897_pt1 | contig 22973 bp, 20 predicted proteins | sample 2SBtaG_2_FD_87286 | JGI IMG/M metagenome (GOLD analysis project Ga0114932, IMG submission 87286) | Deep subsurface microbial communities from Kolumbo volcano to uncover new lineages of life (NeLLi) - 2SBTROV12_ACTIVE470 metaG | ecosystem: Environmental > Aquatic > Marine > Volcanic ...
ACGCAGCAGACTTAAAATCTGCCGAGATATAATCTCGTGAGGGTTCGAGTCCCTCTCCCGGCACCAAATAAAATTAATTCCATTTTTCTCGTAGTTGTCTACTATGCGAGTAACTGCAGAACCAGTACACTACCGCCATTACGAGATCATTTCGAAAGTATGTTTATGGTTCAACAACCTGACTTAACGCCTAAAGAAGAGATTCAAATAAATGATCTTAGTTGGATGGATAAAACCTTAGGCTGGGGAACTCGTGCACGACCTGAATCAAATGGAGGCGGACTAACTATTGATGCCATTAATGTTGGTGTATATGCAGATATTCCAGATCGCATTCATTACAGAAATCGTCGACCACGAGGTGCATGGCCAGTTGATGTAGGAAATATTGGAGGTTACTACCTTCAAGATAAATATGAACAATGGGCCGATGTAGCCGGTTTACTTTATGAAGAAACAATTAGTAGACGTTGGTCAACAGCCACTGAAATACCTTGGTCATCCATAACCGAAACCCCTAAAGACGTAGAATTAGCTATATGCCAAGTCGCTACAGAATTATGTCAACAAGCATCTGTAGAATCTGAAGTTATCTCTGGATGGTTGCAAAATCTAAGTCCTGGTTATCATGAAGTTAAGATCTATCTTTCTACAGCCATTTTTGATTCAGCACGAATGTTTGATGGTTACAGAAAACGTGCAATGGTAAATGGTGGAGGGATGCTTCTTGAAAGTCCAGGGAAGTTAAACCGCCTCATCTACGAGTCTTATGCAGGTTGGTCAGAGACAGTGCTAGCTCAATATATCATGCGAGGATCTTTTCAAAAAAACATTCTAAGATACTTGTCAGTCTATGGGCCAACAGAGGCTGACAGAATACTTGCCTGGAGAATATTATCAGATCGCACGCGTTCAATAGCATATGCAATAGACCATATTAGATTTGCGATTAGTCAAGTTCCAGCACTTCGAGATACTCTCGGAGAATGGCTAACACGAGTTGAACTAGTACAACTCGATGAAGCAAGAGATCATGTCCTTTGGGAAGCTTTAGCAGTCATCTTTGGCGGAGGAGTACGTAATATTGACACAGGAATGTCTATAGTAAACGAATTAAAAAGAGACTGGATTAGAGATTACCTACAATATTTAAAAACTGCAGGTATTGACAGAACCAACAAAATACCTGAGCCAATGCAAAAATTAATTTCAGAAAATATTGGAACTTCAGGATAATATATGCCCTTATTTGCTTATCGTTGTGAAAGTTGCAATGAACAATTTGAAAAATTAGTTCGAGGATCACAATCCCCCGAACCAGAAAAATGCATTGCATGCTCAAGCTCTGATATCCATAAAATTCCTACAACTTTCTCACTTTCAAGAAATGAAATAGATGCGTTACGATCTTTAGACCCTATGTATAAGCGCATGGTAGAAGACAGAATGGCACAAACACCTGAAGCTGAACCAATGAGGCATCTTGCGAAGATGACTCCGTTTGATGTTGCTGAAGATCCTGGAAAACCAATAGATTTCTAATTTTTAGGGGGACGTAGATGGCAAGTAATATACAAAATTTTCCTTCCGTAGAATGGTTTCAAAAACTAGCAGCCATAACTGTGGAAGATGAAAATTATCGACGTTATGGGCGTTTGAATGCCTTAATAGCATTCAAATATGGTGAGATTAATATTAGTTGTAATTTTGATGTCTTAGACATCAATGATATTCATCAAATTAATAATGACGAACTTCGAGATGTAGATGTTGTAGTAGAAATGCCGACTAATATTTGGGATGAAATGTTAAAAAATATTTCTGAAAATGGACATGCAACAGGTGAATGGACACTTAATACTTTGGACCTGAGATTGGAAGAGGAAATCCATAAAAACCTAATGGAAGATGGTTTCAAAGCCGACTTGTTTTTCCGTTACAATCCTAGCCTCCAAGTATTTATTGATAACGCGTCAAAGCTTGTCTAAATTTGCCAAAACAAATAGCAAGAAGATATTCAGATGCTCGATGGAATTAAAGTTGTAGAACTCGCAAATGATATTTCAGGTGCATTTGCCGGGAAATTATTCGCCACATACGGTGCAAATGTAATATTAGTCGAAACAACTTTTGGTGACAAAATTCGAAATACTTCTAACGAGAAAACAGAAGACTTAAATGCAGAAATACTTGGTGCATACTTACACAGCGGTAAAAAATCTATTTCGATCGATCTTGAATTAAATAAAGATCGGGAATTACTGGAACAAATAATTTTGGATTCTGATGTGTTAATTGAATCATATGCACCAGGGGAATTATCATCGTATGGAATCGATCTGTCAGATCTAATAAATAAAAAAACACAAATAGTTATTTGTTCTATTACTCCATATGGGCAATATGGTAGACATGCACTTTGGAGTGCAACATCTTTGACTGCTGCCGCTTCTGGTGGAGAAATGAGTTTATGTGGAGAACCTGACTTAGAACCACTTAAACCTGTAGGACACCAAGCATATTATCAAGGTGGTTTACATGCTTTTGCAGCTATCTCAATGGCATTAGTTGCAGTAAAAAGAAGTGGATTTGGTGATTACATTGATCTCTCACTCCAAGAAATTCAAAACGCCACGTTAGAAGGTGCAGGACCAGCAGCATTAGTTAGGGATAGTGACTCCACTCGTGCAGGAAACACACCACGTGCTACATGGGGAATACATCCAACTGCAGATGGCTTCATAGGCCTAGCTGGAATGCCTCGACAAAGTTTTTCTATTTATGAATGTATTGGCAGACCAGAATTAAAAGAAGATCCTTTCTTTGAAAATGCTTGGGAACCAGATGCAAATGATGTGCTATTTGGAATTATAAGAGAATGGACAAGTAAACGTAGCTCAAATGAGATTTTTGATACAGCAAGCAAATATCGAACGCCTTTTACGAAAATTATGTCTCCTCATGAGTTAATTCATTCAAATAATCTAAAAGAAATTAATTTCTGGCAGGAGGTAGACCACCCAATATTAGGTAAACATCTTTTACCAGCTGGTCCAATAATTTTTGATGGAGATAGAGGTGTTCAAAAACGTGCACCCTTGGTCAATGAAGATTCCAATATTATTCGTAATGCATTTTCTTCGATAAATGAACATATCGAAAATGATAGGAATAGCAATTCGCATTCCTTAGCTATGCCACTAGATGGATTAAGAGTAATTGATGTAACTCAAATTTGGGCAGGCCCTTATGCTTGCCGTTATCTAGGAGATATGGGAGCAGATGTAATAAAAATAGAAGGCCCGAATTTTCCTGATTCAGTACGTGGCGTAGGAGGTACTCTCAGTGACGATCAAATTAATAAAAGTGCTTACTTCAATGAATATAATCGTAATAAAAAGAGTCTAGTTATTGATTTAAAATCAGAAGTAGGAAAAAAAGCTGTTTTAAAACTTCTTTCATCTGCAGATGTATTTGTAGAAAATTGGAGCTCAGGAGTTGCTACGAGACTTGGATTAGATTACGAAAAAGTAAAAAAAATCAATCCTTCTTTGATATATGTTTCGATGCCTGGTTTTGGACATGAGGGATCAGATTCAAATCGTGTAGGCTACGGCCCAGGCATTGAACAAATGGGTGGATTAGTTTGGTTACAAGGATATGAATCCCAAGAGCCCCATAAAAGTGGTATTTCATACGGGGATCCTATCGCTGGAACAACTGCAGCAGCAGCTATCGCAATTGCAGTTCATCGAAAAGAATTGCTGAATCAAGGTTGTCACATCGTTATACCGCAAAGAGATGGAATTATAGGCTTAATAGGTGAATATATTGTTGCAGAATCAATTGGGAACCCTCTGCCATATCGTGAAGGAAATAGTAACTATCAAAATGTACCCTCAGGAGTCTATCAAACGAAAGATAGTGTCCCACGTTATCAGACTGATCCAGACGGCACTATCTTAAATGAAATTGTAGACAATTATATAGCCTTCGAAATTAATGATGATACAAAATGGGTTTCGTTTTGTTCTTTGGTTGGAGACAAAAATCTTCTAAAACCAGAATTTACATCAAAAGCAGCACGTGTAAATAATAAAGAAAAAATTGAAAAAATAATCAAACCTTGGATAAGGGAAAAATATGCTGAAGAACTTGCAGAAAAATTACAATCACTAGGAATCTCCGCTGCACCAGTCTTATCACCACTGCAGCTAAAATATGACGAACACTTAAAAGATCGCTTAGCTTTCATGACGTATAAACACTTTGAGACTGGAGAACAAATAACTACAAGACCAGTATGGCGATACAAAAGAAGACCTGTTCAAAACATTGAGCCTGCACCACGCTTTGGAGAACATACAGCGGAAATACTAAATCAACTAGTCGGATCAACCAAAAAAGACATCAATAAATGGTCTGCAGCAGGCATAATCAAAACGCTCAAATGAATAATTACTCTTCTTTTTGCGAATTAGCCTTTTTATGCAACTCATAGTTTTCAACCGCACGTTGTACCATTGGCCTTCGACGCATATCTGGTTTCTGCAATGCAAAATCAGGATCTTTCTCAGCTTGACTACTTAATAAATGAAGTAAGTGAGCATCATTAATATGCTCTGTGAATCCTTGATTATCCTGCGCACGATTTACTGCTAGTTTAATAAGACGAAGCTGAAATTCATCATTTTCCGCAACACGATGCGCATAAGCCATAGCTTCTTTCTCTAAGGTTTCCTGCGGGTAAACTCTATTGACCAAACCGAGTTCATGAGCTTCTTTTCCATCAATAAATCGACTTTCAAAGAAAATTTCCTTTACCTTTCGGGGGTGGATATCCCACGGAGGTGAAAAATATTGAAAGTTAGTCCCTAGGAACATCGCATCATCGGCTGCAAAAATTAGATCCATCGCAGAGGCAATCATCCAGCCGCCAAATATGCAGTATCCCTGCACGATAGCCATAGTTGGTTTGGGAACATTTCTCCAACGCAATGTGTTAGTGACATTTTGAGCGGTAGATCTTTTATATATACCGCGCATCCCTTCTTCATAGGGACGGCTTTCTTGATCTGCAATGTTTTCAGGAGTACCTAAATCATGACCTGCTGAAAAAGAATGTCCCTCCCCTGAAAGAACTATCATTCGGATTTTTCTATTATCGACAGCGAAATCAAAAGCTTCATCCATTTCTTCAAGAAGTTTTCTACTCTGAGCATTGCGATAATTCGGTCGATCAAGAATTATACGAGCAACGTGATCTTCCTCAACATATCGAATTTGTTCAAAATCTTTCATTTTGGTGGTCCTTCCCCTGAAATATTTTCTGCAACTAACTTTTCATATTCATCACGATCCATTCCTAAAAGCTCTGAAAAAATCTCGAACGAGTGCTGACCTTGTAAAGGAGATGGACGTACAACTGATATTTTGTCTTGTGAAAAATGAAAGGGAGCTCCAATTTGAGACTTTTTTCCTACCTCTGGATGATCTAATTCTACAATGACACCACGTGAACGTAGAACTTGATCATTTAATACTTCCTTCGCATTTAATACAGGTGCTGCAATCACTTCTTTTGAACTCAAAAGTTCCGAAAGTACATCTCGATCTTGTCCTTGAGTCCAGAAAGAAATTTCTTGATTAAGTTCTTCTTCGTTTTCCTTGCGCAAAATATTACTGATAAATTTCGAATTACTCACCCATGACATACCTGAAATCTCGCACAGCGTCATCCATTGCACATCAGTTTCCGCAGCAATAGCAATCCATTTTTTATCGCCTTCAACACCATCAGCACAAGGAAAAATTCCGTGTGGTGCATAAATTTTATGACGATTCCCTATGGCATTAGGAACTTGTTTTGTATAGGTATACTCTAATGCAGCTTCACCAATATTAGCCAAATTAGCTTCCTGCATAGATAAATCAACAAACTGGCCCTTACCAGTGCGGTTACGATAGTGCAATGCCGTCAAAAGCCCAGAAAATCCATAAAGACCTGCTACCGCATCTGGATACATGACACCGGAATTAATAGGCACACCATCCCCATAACCTAATAGAGCAGACATACCGGAAGTAGGCTCTATTGTTCCTCCAATTCCAGGAACATTACACCATGGACCATCATGGCCATATGCGGAAAGGCTAGCCAAAATAATATCAGGTTTAATTTCACATAATTCTTCATATGAAAAACCTAAGTTACCCATTACACGAGGAGAAAAATTTTCAGCAACAAAATCTGCGTGCTTAATTAAAGATTTAAAAATTTCCACTCCTTCATTACGTGATAAATCTAATGTAAAAGATCTTTTCCCAAGATTAACTGCATTAAAATTTGAATTAATATTCCAAACATGATTTGCAGTGGATATTTTATTCATAGCCTCTGACATCGGAGCCGTGTATGTTCCTCTCCAAGAATCAGGACGTTTGCGAACCTCTAATTGCACGATATCTGCTCCAGCCATCGCAAAAAGCTCTGTACAGTAGCTACCAGCCCATGCTTGAGTTAGAACAACTCCACGAATTCCTTTTAGAGGACCTGACATTAGATTTCTCCATCGTGTGATTGAATAGCAGTCGAAGAATGAAGAATCATATACGTTAATTCTTCATTGTGTTGCCCAATATCAGGTGCCTTATGCGCAAGTGCCCACGGTGTTTCAGATAACTTAAATGGTGCTCCAGGTCGTAATGTCTTTAATGGATCATCTTGTAAAAGATTCCAAAATCCCCGTTCTTGAAGATGAATATTCTCTATAAGTTCGTCCATCTTCAACACTGGCCCTGCTACTACTCTCCGCAGAGCAAGTTCTTCAAATAATTCTTCACGCGTCCACTCACTCATTGCATCTTGAACTCTGCCCATCCACAAATCTTTATGTGCCATCCGATACCACGTTTCATGCAAATCAATATTTTCAGCTAAATCTTCCAAACCCAATACCATCATCGCATCTCTAAAAAAATGTGCCCTACTTAGAGTAAGAGCAAAATGGCCATCTTGAACTGGAACCGGGCCTGCGAGAAGATTTGTTTCATGCATGCTTTTTTGTTTAGTTATGTTGCCACTATATTCTGAGGAGAGCGCAGGTGGAGCAAAATTCGAAACCATAACCTCGAATTCAGAAATATCAATATACTGACCACTTCCAGACTCTTGCCTCGCACTAAATATTGCAGCGAGAGTAGCTCCATATGCAAGGACACCCGAGCAATATGCTGATTGATTGCTACTTGTAGATAGAGGTCCTTTCTCTTGGAATCCATTAATAGATGCCCATCCTGAACGTGCTGCAATCGCTAAACTATTAGCAGGAGCAAAACTATATTCGTTTCCCTGACCATAAGGAGTCACTGAAAGTACCACTAAATCAGGAAAAGAATTATGAAGATCATTAAAACCCAATCCATATTTTTCTAATTGACTTGATACCGAACTTTCAACAATGACGTCACATTTAGCAATCAAACCTAAAAAAAGTGCCCTTCCATCAGTACTTTCAATGTCCAATTGTAGGGATTTTTTATTCGCCAAAAGGTGATCTGTAAGCAGACTAGAACCTTCAGAATTGTTAGGGGCTAAATGTCTAAGAGGATTTCCTTCTGGAGGTTCTATCACTATCACATTTGCTCCAAAATCAGCAAATAGCCTAGTGCACCAAGCGGCAGCAATAGAAGTTGATAAATCAAGAATAACTAGATCATCGAGAGCTTTGACTGATTGGTTCATACTCATCCCATTCATATTGTTCAATTAGTAAACCACACTTAAAATATTTCTGAAATCATACATTAATAAAACGTTGTAAAAGAATCACTATTAATAAGTAAAATAGTTTTTTTTGCTGGTAATTAGTGAGAGAGTGTAAATATGCAATACGAAGCTGTTATCGGACTAGAAGTACACTGCCAATTAAAAACTAAGTCAAAGATGTTTTCTGATTGTTCACGTGACTACTTTGATGAACCGCCTAATACTTTAATTGATCCAGTTACTTTAGGATTGCCTGGCACTTTACCAGTAATTAACAGTGAGGCGGTGGCACTTACCATACGCACAGGATTAGCTTTAGGATGCACAATCCCTGAAAACGCAAAATTCGATCGCAAAAACTATCCTTACCCTGATCTGCCTAAAGGCTATCAGATAACTCAATATGACATGCCTTTTTGTATCAATGGGCAACTTGATGTTGATACATCCGATGGAACAAAATCTGTCCGTATTGAACGTATTCATCTTGAAGAAGATACAGGACGACTAATACACCGCAACGATGGAATTGAAGATTATTCACTAATCGACTTCAACAGAGCTGGAGTTCCTTTAATGGAATTAGTAACTCATCCTGATATACGTTCTGCAGAGGCTGCAGCTAATTTTCTAAGATCACTACGGCAAATTTTTCGCTATATCAATGTGTCCGATGCCGATCTGGAAAAAGGATCTTTTCGATGTGATGCAAATGTATCTCTAAGACCAGAAGGAGAAACCAAACTTGGTAATAAAGTAGAAGTCAAAAATATGAATTCTTTCCGTTCTGTGCAAAAAGCAATTGAATTCGAAATTAAAAGACAATCGAAACTTCTTGATGCAGGAGAACGCATTATCCAAGAAACACGAGGATATGTAGATGCACTTAGTGAAACTGTATCGCAGAGATCAAAAGAAGAAGCTAACGATTATCGCTATTTTCCTGAACCAGATTTGCCTCCATTAAAAATCTCACGCCATCAAGTTGAACAAATCAAATCACATCTGCCTGAACTACCTAAAGAAAAACAACAACGTTTTGAATCAGATTTTGCAATCCCACCACTTCAATCAAAAGTACTCACAGAAACAAAACAGCGTGCAGCCGATTTTGAAGAAGCTGTTGAACTTGTCAAAGAAAAACGCTTAGCAAAACTAGTGGCCAACTGGTTCATCGGAGATGTAGCTGGGAAAATTAATACAATAGGACGAGCAGATGCTGAACTAATTGATACAGGAATTACACCTGCACATATAGCATCTCTGGTTTTATTGGTAGACAGCAAAAAAATCACTGCAAGTACAGCAAAAGACGTATTGGAATTTGCATTCGAAACTGGAACAACTCCAGAGCAAATCATTAAAGAAAAAGGGTTGGGGCAAGTCACTGAAGGAGATGCTATCCAAGTCGTAATTGATAATATTATTGATGCAAATCCCAAAGCCGTCAGTGACTACAAACAAGGAAAAGATAGTGCTGTCAAATTTTTGGTTGGTCAGGTAATGCGTGAAACAAAAGGACGTGCAGACCCTAATACAACAAATAACCTGATATTAACTACACTGGATAAACTAAACTAATTATCTAATCTCTTGACTTCAGTAACACAACGAGAGTAAATCGATCATGAAGTATGTTGCTAGGAAGGTACATTGGACCGTCCAAGTCTAACTAAATGGTTGTATATTGGTCTCAGTATTAAACGCTGGTTGATATTACTTTTAATTGGTGTTGTGATAATGGGATTAGGTCTTTCTTACCTTTTACGCGCCTTCTATTTGACTTATACATTCCCTGACTGGACTTACTATGCAACACTACAATTCACACCAAGAGTATTACGTGGATTCCTATTTATCGGAATAGCTTCAGTTATTACGCTGTTTGCTGGATGGAAGTTAAATCAATCTTTAGCCCGTACATTAATTGGATCAGATACAAAACAAGATATCGTTGATTTAGTTTACAAACGCAGAACATTAGATCGTGGGCCAAAAATAGTAGCAATCGGTGGTGGTACTGGTTTATCCAACCTGTTAAGAGGATTAAAACAATATACAGGTAATTTAACAGCAATCGTAACTGTAGCTGATGACGGAGGATCAAGTGGAAGACTTCGAAGAGATCGTTTCATAATACCCCCAGGAGATATAAGAAATTGTATTGCTGCTATGGCCGAATCTGAACCTTTAGTGACTGAATTATTTCAACACAGATTCCCTGAAAGAAATGATGATGAAATGAGTGGGCATTCGTTCGGAAACTTATTTATAGCAGCTATGGCCGAAGTAACCGGATCGATGGAACTTGCAATAGCCGAAACATCAAGGGTACTAAATGTAAGAGGGGAAATAATTCCAGCCTCACTCAAGGATATAACCTTAAGTGCTCGATTTAACGATGGAACTATCATTGAAGGTGAATCTAAAATACCAAGTAAAGGTATCGCACCTTCTTCTGTATACATTAGTCCAAAAAATGTAACAGCTAATCCGAAAGCTGTCAGTGCTATTGCCAAAGCAGATCTAGTATTGATTGGACCAGGTAGTCTTTTTACTTCGATATTACCTAATTTATTAGTTAACGATATTGGCAATGCATTATTGAACACAAAAGCTCATAAAATATATATCAGTAACGTAGCAACTCAACATGGTGAAACAAATAACTACAATGCATCAGATCATTACTGCACAATAAGGAAGCATCTTGGTAGTGAATATTTTGCCAATGTTGTGTTAGCCAATAGCAATTTACCGGTTGATAATTTTCCTACTGAATGGCAATCACAGCCAGTAATAGCTCCTGGAGATGCAGATTATGGCAATTCAAGATTAGTTTTGTTAGATATAGTCGACCATGAACGTCGTTATCGACACAATGGAGAATCATTAGCGAGTGCTGTAATGCGCTTGTATTATGAGAGAGATATCAGAACAAACGCAAACGTTGCGCTAGCGAATCAATAAATTACTTGTATATCGCTCATTTGAATTATACGATTTTTCTATGGAATTAAAACACTTACTTAGTTTTGCTCAAATACTTGTTTCGTGTCTGCTAATATTTTTAGTCTTAATTCAAGTTCGAGGAACAGGATTTGGGGCGGCTTTAGGTGGACAAGACCAAACTTTCAGAACCAAAAGAGGAATACAAAGATCTTTGCATCACTTAACGATCTTTGTCATCGTACTTTTCTTAGGAATTTCTGCTTGGACCGTTGCTGCTTCCTAAACACATAAACATTTGCTTGATATGATGCATTGGTGCGAATCGTATTTTTTGGATCACCAATCTTTGCTTTACCTTCATTATCGAGGTGCATAAATCTTGATAATGCAGAGGTTATTGCTATTGTTACTCAACCTGATCGGCGCCAGGGAAGGAAGAGTCAACTCATACCTACACCTGTCAAGTCTATGGCAATCAACTATGGAATCACTAATATTTTTCAACCACACAAAATTACTAATGACATAATAGAAAAAATCAGTCAATTGAAACCTGATGTTGGAATAGTAGCTGCCTCAGGACATATCCTCCCCGAACAATTATTAGCAATTTTCCCTAATGGTGTACTTAATCTGCATGGGTCACTTTTACCCAAACATAGGGGAGCATCAGCTGTAGCAAATGCAATAATTGCTGGTGATTCTGAAAGCGGAGCCACTATAATGAAAATTGTTAAAGAAGTTGATGCTGGACCTATACTTGGTCAAGTTCGAACACCAATTTTAATTACTGATACTACAAGTAGCCTCAGTGAAAGAATCTCAAATATTGGGGCAGATCTTCTAATAAAAATTCTACCCCAATGGATAAATGGAGAAATTAAACCTGAAAAACAAAATGTCCAATTAGCAACTCATACAAAAAAATTAAAAAAAGCAGATGGGAAAATTAATTGGTATAATTCATCTAATAATATTGCACTAACTGTTAGAGCATTCAACCCTTGGCCTCTAGCTAATACAATGTATAAACAAAAATTATTCGTAATTCATCAAGCATGGTCAATTCCCGATTTTTATTCAGAGGAAAAACCTGGAACAATCATTGAAATCATAGAAAATGAGAACCAAAATTCATCGACATTTCTAAGAAAAACTATTGCGGTCGTTTGTGGTGAAGGTGCTTTAGGTTTGACTGAAATACAACGTTCAGGCAAAAAGGTTCAATCAATAAAAGATTACCTTAATGGAGATAGATCATTCATAGGATCAAATTTTGATTAACTTATCTAATAGCAACCTAATCGAGAACAAGAAGTACATTTTTGATTATAACTTTAATGAGTTAGAGGCAAAAATTTTAGAAAATGGTTATGAAAAATTTCGTGCAACTCAAATAATTCATTGGATAATCAATAAAAATATAACCAATTTTGATGAAATGCTTAATCTCCCCAAACAATTCAGAGCATTTTTATCATCAGAATTCAAAATAACATCATTAAGATTAAACAATGAACAAAGTACCGATGATAATGCAACAACAAAAATATTATTTGGATTAGAAGATGGTGCGGACATAGAAACAGTCCAAATGAAATATGATCCGGATTCTGACACAAATAGATTATCTCACCGGACTACAATATGTATTTCAACACAAGCCGGATGTGCAATGCAATGCATCTTTTGTGCTACAGGATTACAGGGATTAAAACGCAACTTAAGTACCTCTGAAATACTTGAACAAGTACTCTATTTTTCAAAAATGAGGAAGATAACTAATGTTGTTTTTATGGGAATGGGTGAACCATTAGCAAATTATGAAAATACCATCAGAAGTATAAAATGGTTGATCGACGAAAATGGTTTTAACTTAAGACAGCGTGGGATTACAATTTCAACAGTTGGATTAGTAGATAAAATCGAACGTCTCGCCCAAGAAAAACTACAGATTGGGCTGACTATATCTTTACATGCTCCTAATAATGAATTAAGAAAAGTGTTGGTTCCCACCAATTTAAAAACGACCATAGATGAACTAATCGATGCTGGCAAAAAATATCAAGAAATTACGAGACGGAGAGTAACCTTTGCTTACGCATTAATGGAAGGTATCAATGATCGCGAAGAACATGCCACTGAGCTAGCTTCAAAACTTGTCAATACAGCTACTCATGTTAATTTAGTACCATACAATCCAATAAATACAGAAAAATTAAAAAGACCTAGTATGAATAGAATTAATCGTTTTGCAAAAATACTTAATGAACAAGGCGTTAATACCACTATCCGTCATGAAAGAGGGACAGAGATCGCAGCTGCATGTGGTCAATTGAATACGAGCAATCTAACAAACGTGAAAAAATAACTTAGTCTACTTCTTCTTCAACTTCTGAATCATCCGAAGGGGTTACACCTTCTATATCTTCACCTTCTTGTAATTCATCAGCTTCCTGTTCAACACGTGGTCGGGCGATTTGAGCTAATCCAACATCTGGAGAAGTAAGAATTGAAACTCCTTCAGGTGCTTGAATATCACCTACTGTTAGAGAAGAATCGAGTTCTTCCAATGACTCGACAGAAACTTGAATGGATTCTGGCATTTCTGTAGGAAGTGCTTCCACATGCAGTAATTCTAATGCTTGAACAAGAATACCGCCATATGTATGAACAGCAGAAGATTCACCGATCAATTGGACAGGAATATCAGCTTGGATTTTCCGAGTAAGATCGACCTGAAAAAAGTCAATATGTTGCAAGGAGCCATTAACAGGATCACGAGTAAAATTTCGAATAACGACAGAGCGAGCTTGAGTTTCTCCTTCAATTTGAATTTGAATCAGTACATTACGCCCATGTGAGTTCAGCATCCCTCTTGCTTCTGACCATTCAATTTGCACAGGAACAGAATCTATTCCACGCCCATATATGTTCGCAGGAATAATTCCATCATTGCGCAAAATATTTACCTTTTTACCTATCACTTCTCGTGCATTTGCTGCATAAGTATCTGGCATTGAATGCTCCTGTTAGGAAATATATTTCAGTTAAAAATCAAAAATACAAACGACGGTCAATGATACACCAAGAAATCTTATACGGATATTCACCATAATTTAATTTCAATCAGTTAAGATATAATTTAAAGAAATTAGAGTTTTTCTTTTTAGCTATAGTCTTTCTAATAGATATTACGACGAAAACCTCTTTTTCAATTATAATACTTTCAACATATGATAGACCAACGATGGTGAAATACATGTCGGACAACCTAGAAAAAGAAATTGAGGACTTGCTTAAGAAAATTGATAATTTCCCCAGCTCTGAAAGTGCTTCAAAAAAACGTCTTAAAATATACTTAAGATATCTGGGAAGCGCGATATCAATAAAGCAGCAACTGATAGCAAAATATTTGGGCAAAATTTCACTACCACAGCTAATGCTTGGATCATTTTTGATGATTTTTGCTTCTTACTTTATTCTAGGTCGAATAAGTCCATTATTAATGCGATGGTTCTTATTTTCAGGAATTATAGTATTCTTAACTAGTTTTACCTTGATGTTCCTTGGCAACAACAAGGTATCCTCAAAAAATGAACAAATTTGGCGAGGTAAAAAAGTTAATTCTCCCCCAAGATATGAAAATTTTATACTCCGTATCTCTAAATGGATACAGAGGCGAAGATAACGAAGAATCTGAGAAAATAATGAATAAAAAAATTAAATATTCCATCACTATGTTCAGTTTCGCTTTACTAACACTAGTTCTTAGTTGTGGAGGAGATGACACTGACAAGGAAAAAACGGAAATCATTCCCACTGTTTCTGGTAATCAATCTACTGGCGGACTCAATTCCCAGACTTCAGCCTCTGCAACTCCTTTTCCAGTAGTGCCAACCGCAGTTGTTCTAGAACGGATAGGAGCAACGCCTGAGCCAACCAAAACTGCAGAAAACGAATTGGAGACATATATAGTCGTAGCAGGTGACTCTTTATCAGTTATTGCCCAAAAATATGGTACTACAGTTGAATCAATTCAATTGCTTAATGATTTAAACAACACGAATATTTTTGTTGATCAAGAACTTCTTATCCCTTCTGCAGATAGTGTGGATCCATTGCCTAGCCCGACTGCAACGCCTGATTCATCAGGAAATGTTGAGAAATACACAGTAGAAGATGGAGATACCGGATATGCAATTGCGCTAAAATTTGACATTACAATGGAAGCTCTTGCTTCAGCCAATGGGATTACAGTAGATGAACTAGGAAATCTACAAATTGGTCAAGAATTGCTGATCCCAAGTCAATAACAAGGTAATCTCCTATATCAATAGTGTCAGCTTTTAAATTTTGATGACACATATGAAATTACAGTTACTCAAATGAACTAGAGGAACGGAAGAAAAATGCCAATTCAAGAACGACTCGACTATTTACATCAATTAAAAGAACGCGCAGCACTTGGTGGTGGAGTAGATAGAGTTGAAGCACAACACACAAGAGGAAAATTAACAGCACGTGAAAGGATTAATTTATTACTAGATCCTAATTCATTTGAAGAACTGGATGCACTTGGTGCAGATATGAGTAACGGCACATCTAATGAACAATTATACGGAGATGCTGTCGTTACAGGATGGGGTCGTATAGATGGAAGAGCTGTCTGTGTTTTTGCGCAAGATTTTACTGTTTTTGGAGGCTCATTGGGTGAAGTAGTGAGCGAAAAAATTGCAAAAGCTATGGATTTAGCGACAAAAACTGGTGTCCCTATGATCGGACTCAATGATTCAGGAGGGGCAAGAATTCAAGAAGGCGTAGGTTCATTAGCAGGATATGGAGAAATTTTTTATAGAAACGTTCAAGCATCTGGGGTCATACCTCAACTAAGTGTGATCATGGGACCATGTGCTGGGGGAGCAGTATATTCACCAGCACTTACCGACTTTATTTTTATGGTAGACGGAACTTCACAAATGTTCTTGACGGGACCAGATGTAATAGCAAGTGTTACTGGAGAAGAAACAACTCTCGAAGAATTAGGTGGGGCAAATTCACATGCAAGTAAATCAGGGGTTTCGCATTTTACTGCAGAAAATGAACAATCGTGTTTAGATGATGTTCGGCGATTACTTTCCTTTTTGCCTAGCAATAACATAGATGATCCTCCTAATTTAGATACCGGAGATTCTGGCGAACGAACTTTGTCAGACATTCTGGATGTACTTCCAGAGGACTCGCAAAATCCCTATGACGTCCGTGATGTTATTGAAAGATTAGTTGACAATGGTGACTTCATGGAAGTACATGAACTTTTTGCACAAAACATCGTAGTAGGAATGGCACGAATTGAAGGATGTACGGTTGGAATTGTAGCAAATCAACCTCTATATCTGGCGGGAGTTTTAGATATAGATTCTTCAAGAAAAGCTGCACGTTTTGTTCGTTTTTGTGATGCTTTTAATATCCCTATTATCACCTTAGTTGATGTTCCTGGATTCTTACCAGGCGTATCCCAAGAGTATGGAGGTATCATTAGTCATGGAGCAAAATTAGTGTTTGCATATGCAGAAGCAACTGTACCTAAAGTAACGATAATTCTCCGCAAGGCTTTTGGTGGTGCATATGATGCTATGGGTTCCAAACATCTAGGAGCTGATGTGAATTATGCATGGGCAGGTGCTGCCGTTGCAGTAATGGCAGGCACGCAAGCAGTAAATATTATTAATAGACGTGAATTACAAGCTGCTGATGACATAGATAAAACACGAAGTCAACTAATTGCAGAATATGAAGAAGAATTAGAGCATCCTTATATTGCAGCAGCAAAAGGCTATATCGATGATGTTATCGATCCAAGAGAGACTCGAATAAAAGTAGCAAAAGCATTATCAATGTTAAAAACTAAATCAGAAAATCTCCCACCAAAAAGACATGGAATAATACCTCTTTAGCGATGTTTTACGGGTATACTTACTTGGCCGAAAATTTTTAGCTTTGAAAGAATGTTCATTTTTATTTCTAACTTGTGAAAGGTAAATAATGTCAAAAATTAATGTAGCAAACCCAGTCGTAGAGCTAGATGGTGATGAAATGACTAGGATAATTTGGGGGTTCATTCGCGAGAAACTAATCCTTCCTTATCTAGATATTGAACTCGAATATTATGATCTGGGCATCGAATCTAGAGATAAAACAGATGATCAAATAACTATTGATTCAGCACATGCAATTCAGAAACATGGTGTTGGAGTTAAATGCGCCACGATCACACCAGATGAGGCTCGTGTTGAAGAATTCGATCTTAAATCAATGTGGAGATCTCCAAACGGGACCATCCGAAATATTTTAGGAGGGACTGTATTCAGAGAACCTATAATTTGCAAAAATATCCCGAAGATAGTGCCCAATTGGGAACATCCAATTATTATTGGACGCCATGCACACGGAGATCAATATCGAGCTTCAGATTTCTTAATCCCTGGAGCAGGGAAACTTACTATGAGATTTGAACCATCGGACGATAGTGAGATCATTGAATATGAAGTTATGCAATTTGATGACAGTGGTATAGCCATGGGGATGTATAATCTTGATGATTCTATCCGTGGATTTGCACGTTCCTCATTTAACTATGGACTCCAAACAGGATATCCAGTTTATTTATCAACAAAAAACACCATCCTCAAGGCATATGACGGAAGATTTATGGATATCTTTCAGGAAATTTATGAAACTGAATTCCAAAAGCAATTTGAAGAAATGGAACTTTGGTACGAACATCGCCTGATAGATGACATGGTCGCGCAAGCCCTTAAGGGCAATGGTGGTATTGTTTGGGCATGCAAAAATTATGATGGGGATGTTCAATCTGACATTGTTGCGCAAGGTTTTGGCTCTCTTGGCATGATGAGTTCAGTATTGATGACTCCTGATGGGAAAACAGTTGAAGCCGAAGCTGCACATGGAACCGTCACTAGGCACTATCGACAACATCAAGAAGGATTAGAAACTTCTACAAATCCAATTGCGTCAATTTTTGCATGGACAAGAGGATTGGCTCATCGTGCCACATTAGATGAAAATGTTGAACTGGAAACTTTTGCAAATACTTTAGAACAAGTTTGTATTGAAACTGTTGAAAATGGAAATATGACCAAAGACTTAGCGTTGTTAGTAGGACCTGATCAAGGATGGCTCACTACAAATGAATTTTTGGCAAAACTTGATGAAGGTTTGCAGAACAAAATGTCTTAGCTTTGATTCCACCCATCAAGATTTTTTAAGAAAGGTCGTCATTATGCGAAAGAAAGTTACAATCGTAGGTGCTGGGAATACTGGTGCAACAATGGCACAAATACTAGCAACAAAAAATTATGCCGATATCGTTCTTATCGATATTGTCGAAGGTCTACCGCAAGGTAAAGCATTAGATATTGCAGAATCTGCTCCTTGGGCTAATTTCAGTAGTACGGTCTTGGGTACAAACGATTGGAAAGATACAGCGAATTCTGATGCTGTTATTGTCACATCAGGTATTGCAAGAAAACCTGGTATGACACGAGAAGACCTGCTTAGTACAAATGCGAGTATCGTAAAATCTGTAGTGAGTAGTGCTGTAGAACATTCTCCAAATACAACCCTAGTAATTTTTGCTAATCCAATGGATGTAATGTGTCATGTCGCCCTTGAAGCTAGTGGGTTTGAACGTAATCGTGTCGTTGGTCAAGGAGGTATGCTAGATAGTGCTCGATACAGGACATTTATTGCTATGGAAGCTAGTGCATCCGTCAAAGATGTTAGCGCCTGGGTTATGGGAGGCCACACCGAGGCTACGATGGTTCCAATAGTTTCAAATGCCTCTGTTGGTGGAGTCCCACTTGAACAACTGTTAGGTGATGAGAGAACACAACAGGTCGTTGAGCGAACTTCAAAAGGTGGTGCTGAAATAGTTGATTTACTCAAAACAGGTAGTGCTTTTGTAGCACCAGCGGTAGCAACTATTGAGATGGTTAATGCAATTTTACTTGATGAAAACCGTATCCTGACTTGTTGTGCTTTCCTAAGTGGAGAATATGGTATCGAAAATGCATATGTTGGAGTCCCTGTTCGTTTAGGACAAGGAGGAATTAAAGAAATCTATGAAATACCACTGTCAGATTCAGAGCAAAAAGAATTACTTATCGCAGGGGATGCAGTGAAAGAGTTAGTAGCTTTGATCCCCCAATCATAATTTATAAAAAGAAAGTAAAAGTATGTCCGATCAATCATACCGTACTGAATCTGACAGCATGGGAGCGATCAATGTCCCATCAGATAAATATTGGGGAGCACAAACACAAAGATCCTTAATAAATTTTGAAATTGGAACTGAACGAATGCCACGATCATTAATTCGGGCCTTAGGTATAGTAAAGTATGCTTCTAGTTTAGCAAATGAAAATCTGGGTAAATTAGACTCACATCTTGGAGAAACGATACGAAATGCATCAAAGCAAGTAATCAATGGTGAACTCGATGAACATTTCCCTTTGGTAATCTGGCAGACTGGTTCAGGCACACAAACTAATATGAATGCAAATGAAGTTATTTCTAATCGATCTATAGAGGTTCTGGGTGGTGAATTAGGGTCAAAAGATCCTATCCATCCCAATGATCATGTCAATATGTCACAATCATCGAATGACACCTTCCCAACTGCCATGACTATCGCAACAGCCGAAATGATTACTCATCTCTTAATACCTGCGTTAGAAAACTTATTAAGCACCCTTGATAAAAAAACCCTAGAATTTGATTCGATCGTTAAAATAGGACGAACACATTTCATGGATGCTGTTCCTCTTACATTGGGCCAAGAATTTTCTGGATATGCACAACAAATACGCAACGATATTGACCGCATAAAGCTAACTTTGCCACGCTTATATGAACTGGCTTTGGGTGGAACTGCAGTGGGAACAGGATTGAATTCTCATCCTGATTTTGCAGTCAATGCAGCAAAATCAGTTGCAGATTTCACAAAACTCCCTTTTATAACAGCACCCAACAAGTTTGAATCACTAGCAACACATGACACACAAGTAGAATTGTCAGGTCAACTGAAAGTTATAGCAGTATCTTTAATGAAAATTGGTAATGATATTCGTATGCTAGGTTCCGGCCCACGAGCTGGTTTAGGAGAATTAATTCTACCGGAAAATGAACCAGGTTCTTCAATTATGCCTGGCAAAGTAAATCCTACACAAACTGAAGCACTCACAATGGTATGTACACAAGTATTTGGAAATGATGTAACTGTTGCGTTTGGGGGATCGAATGGACATTTTGAGCTAAATGTATTCAAACCTGTCATCGCATATAACAACATTCAGAGTATTCAATTATTATCAGATGCGATAAATTCATTTGTAAAGAATTGTTTAGTAGACATTAAGCCGAATGAATCTAAAATTAAAGAACTCATGGAATCTTCATTAATGCTAGTAACTGCATTAAATCCTCATATCGGTTATGACAATGCTGCGAAAATAGCCAAAAAAGCTCACCAAGAAAATAAGACACTTCTTCAAGCAGGATTAGAATTAGAGATACTAACTGAAGAACAGTTTCATGATTGGATCAAACCTGAAGAAATGACAAAACCATAATTACTCATCAAAATTAGTTTGCACGTTTAAACAGTTTTCGACCTATCGCACGTAATGGATCATAATAAACGTCAGCTCTTCTTTCTTTGAGTGGAATAATCCCATTATCAGTAATATGTATACCTTCAGGACATACTTCAGTGCAGCATTTAGTAATATTGCAATATTCCAATCCAAATCCATGTTGGACCGTAGCTTCATTAGGATTTGAATCCAATGGGTGCATTGAGATTTCAGCTAATCGAATAAAAAAACGTGGACCAGCGAAGGCATCCATATTTTCAGAATGCTCACGAATAACATGACACACATCTTGGCACATAAAGCATTCGATACATTTTCGAAATTCTTGGCCACGATCGACATCTATTTGAGCCATTCGATGGTTTCCATCAGCATCTGCAGGTTGTAACTTCACTTCAGGCATAGTTTTAGCTTTTTCATAATTCCAACTCACATCAGTAACCAAATCACGTATAAGAGGAAATGTTTTTAAAGGTGCGACTGAAATCGTTTCATCCTCAGGGTATATTTCCATACGCTGCATACATTGAAGCACAGGTTTTCCATTGATTTCTGCACTACATGAACCACATTTACCAGCTTTGCAATTCCAACGAACAGCAAGGTCTGTAGCTTGAGTGGCTTGCAATTTATGTATGACGTCAAGAATGACCATACCTTCTTCGTATTCGACTTCATAATCTTGGTACTGACCATCTTCATCACCACGCCATACTTGTAATTTTGCTTTTGGCATGACTAGTTCTCCTCAAATAACTGTTGTAAATCATCAGGCATCACAGGAAGTTCATCTTTGGACACTTCAACCTCTGAATTATCTAACTTAATCACAACGTTAACTTTCGCGAATTCTGTGGATGTTTCAGGAAAATCATCACGAGTATGACCGCCACGACTCTCTTTACGTTCTAAGGCTGCCAGTGTCACTGCTTCAGCTACGGTCAGCATATGTTCTAAATCTAAAGCCATATGCCACCCAGGGTTATATTGCATATTTCCTTCAATACCAACCGAATTATATCTATCCCGAAGAGATTGGATATCTTCTAAAGCAGTTTTCATCTCAGTTTCTGTACGTATAATTCCAACATTTTTCTGCATAGTTTCTTGAAGTTCTCTATGTATCGAATAAGGATTTTCGGAACCTTCATCAGAAAATGGCTTATGCATTTCAGCTATTCGTGTATCAATTTCTGATTTATCTATACTTGGTAATTCTTCAACTGCTTGAGCATACTCCGAAGAACCAATTCCGGCTCGCCTTCCAAACACTACCAAATCTGATAGAGAGTTCCCGCCTAATCTATTAGATCCATGCATTCCGCCAGCAACCTCTCCAGCAGCAAAAAGACCTGGAATTGAAGTGGCTGCTGTTTCCGGATCGACACGGATTCCCCCCATTGCATAATGGGCAGTAGGACCAACTTCCATAGATTCTTGAGTAATATCTACCCCCGCTAGCTGCATAAATTGGTGATACATAGAGGGTAATCGCCGTTGAATATATTCAGAATCACGACGTGAAGCTATATCAAGAAAAACTCCACCGTGCGGACTACCACGGCCAGCCTTCACTTCTGCATTAATTGCTCTGGCAACTTCATCTCTTGGCAAAAGATCAGGAGTACGTCGAACTGTCTTATCCTCATACCATTTATCTGCTTCAGCTTCTGTATCTGCAGTCTCTGAAGCAAACATAGAGGGTATATAGTTAAACATAAATCGACTACCTGAAGAATTACGTAGAGTGCCACCATCACCTCGGACACCTTCTGTGACGAGTATTCCTTTGACACTAGGTGGCCAAACCATACCAGTAGGGTGAAATTGTACGAATTCCATATCAATAGCTTCTGCTCCTGCATATAAAGCTAAAGCATGCCCATCGCCAGTCCCTTCCCAAGAATTGGATGTGATCGACCAAATTTTTCCTAAACCTCCAGTAGCTAATACAATAGCTTTGGATCTGAAAACTATCGATTTTCCACTTTCACGCCAATAGCCAACAGCACCTGATATAGAACCATCTTCAGATTTCAAGAGACGATTGATTGTGCATTCTTGAAAAACATCAATACCTTGATGCACTGCATGTTGCTGTAAAGTTCTGATCATTTCTAATCCTGTACGATCGCCAACATGCGCTAATCGTGCATATCGATGCCCACCAAAATCACGTTGTGAGATTAAACCATCTTTAGTTCTATCAAATAGCGCTCCCCATTCTTCTAGCTCGTGAACACGTTCAGGAGATTCTTGAGCATGAAGCTGTGCCATTCGCCAATTGTTAAGCATTTTTCCGCCGCGCATAGTATCGCGGAAATGTACTTTCCAATTATCTTCTGACCAAACATTGCCCATGGCAGCAGCCATACCACCTTCAGCCATAACAGTATGGGCTTTGCCTAAAAGTGATTTACATACTAAGCCTGTTTTCATACCGCGCGAAGAAGCTTCAACAGCAGCACGTAATCCAGCACCACCTGCACCTATAATTAATACATCAAATTCTAAAATCTCAATATCAGCCATAAATTGCCCTTCATATAATATTAGCTGAAATTTAAATTGGACCA
>Ga0114932_10001898_pt1 | contig 22968 bp, 29 predicted proteins | sample 2SBtaG_2_FD_87286 | JGI IMG/M metagenome (GOLD analysis project Ga0114932, IMG submission 87286) | Deep subsurface microbial communities from Kolumbo volcano to uncover new lineages of life (NeLLi) - 2SBTROV12_ACTIVE470 metaG | ecosystem: Environmental > Aquatic > Marine > Volcanic ...
ATATTGCTTCATCAGCGATTGAGTTTTCTATTATTTTTGATAATGCCATCTTTTTTTGTCCTTATTACTACTATTTATACAACTATCCCAAGGCAGCTGCAATTGCAACTGAAAAACTAAGTGTTGCCTGACTTGCGGAAGTTACTAATGTTCCTGTTTCGTTTGGTAATGTTAATGTTCTATCTGCTGTTGGATCTACTACTGTTAGTGTAGTTTCGTGTGCGTCAGCAGTTGCCCCCTCAAACACAATACTAGAGTCAGTTAATGTTAGTGTTGTTGCAGTTAAATTTGTAATTGTTGGTGTATTAATTGTAGGACTTGTTAAAGTCTTATTTGTCAAAGTCTGTGTTCCTGTGAGTGTTGCAACCGTACTATCAATTGCTACTGTAATTGTATTACTTGAACCAGTTGTATCAATACCAGTACCACCAGCAATAGTCAATGTTTCACTATCTAAATCAATTGCAATAGTACCACTATCACTTGTAACGTCTAAATCTTGAGCAGTTATAGTTGCGTCAACATATGCTTTGATTGATTGTTGCGAAGCTAATTTTGTTGCACTATCAGAAGCCATATTATCTTCATCAAGAAATGCTGTACCTGAAATAGCAGTATTGAAAACACCACTTGTAATAGTTGGTGAAGTTAAAGTTTTGTTTGTTAGTGTTTCAGTACCATCTACTGTCGCAACAGTACCAGATAAGTTTGGTAGTGTAATCGTTCTATCAGCAGTTGGGTCTGTTACTTGTAAAGTTGTTTCGTGGGCGTCATCTGTAGCACCTTCAAATACAATTTTTGTTTCGAATATAGAAGTACCTGCTTTTAAAGCAGCGATTTCTGTATTCATCGCCACAACAGCTTCTACTATATCAGTTGATGAAGCAATTGTGCCAGTCGCACTTAATAAATCTGCTATATCGCCTACATCGCCTGCCGTTGAATTGTAGGTCGTTCTAAAAGTTTCTAGTGTATCTGATACTGCTACGGATCTATCTGCCATATTAATATTTATCCTATCCTAATGCAAGAACTTTTGCAAAGTGTGAGCCTTTCGTTGCGAATTGAGCGGTTGTTATTGCTGTCATATCAGCGTTTGGTATTGTAATTACATTATCTTGTGTTGGGTCTTGAGCATTTAAAGTTACTTCGTGTGCGTCAGCAGTTGAACCTTCAATAATTATACCGTTTGCCCCAATATTTAATCCACTAATTGTTGAAGTTCCTAAAGAAAACGAATCAATTGTTGGACTTGTAAAAGTTTTGTTTGTTAAAGTTTGTGTTCCTGTTTTCGTTACAACATTTGAAGTTGTTGCGAATGTTACTGTATTACTTGAAGCACTAGTTCCTATTTCTGTACCACCAGAGAAAGTTAATGTTTCACTATCTAAATCTATACTTTGTGCTGTACCACTATCGGGTGCAATATCTAAATCTTGAGCAGTTGTCTGATTATCAACATATGCCTTAAAACTTTGTTGTGTAACTGCTTTTGTTGCACTATTACTTGCCATATCATCTTCATCTAATATAGCAGTTCCTGAAACAGCAGTATTTAAAACTGGACTAGTTAGTGTTGGTGTAGTGAAAGTGTGGTTTGTAACAGTTTGAGCACCTTCAATTAACATAACTGTACCATCATGATTAGGTAAAGTAAATGTTCTATCAGCAGTTGGATCAGTTACAGCAAGAGTTGTTTCAAAACTATCCTCTGTAGCACCTTCAAATATAATAGACCCACCACTAAAAACATGATTGTCAGTTGATATAGTTGTTAAATCAGGATTTAATAATACAACAGCCTCAACAACATCGGTTGCAGCCGCAATAATACCACTAGTTCCTTGTAGAACTGATATGTCTCCTATATCTTCAGCAGTACCATTAAATTCAAATCTAAATTTATTTAATGTATCGCCTGCTGCTATACTTCTATCTGCCATTTGTCATACCTATAATTAAATTTTTTATTTCTCTCATTTCGTTTTTTAATTCATTAACATCTCTAATTACTTGTCTTACTTCATCATCTTTTACTTTTTGTTTAGTTTTTCTTGCCATGTATCTAGCATAAGCGTCTGAATCTGTATTGATAATTGCTTGAGATTTTAAGTCTCTTACTAAATGTTGATGTCCTTGCACTTTAACAGTATCACTCATATGATTAAACTGCCAAAGCAATTCCTCTTAAATCTTTAATTCTTGGAGGATAAGAACTAACTGTTCCTTTTAAAACAAGTTTAAGTTGAAATGATGTAAATGGAGCAAGACTACTAACACTATATTGGTGTTCTTTGAAAGTGCCATCGTCAGTTGGTGTAACAGCCTTATCAGGAGAACCATCAGTATTAAATGGTGTCCACAATAAGTCTTTCATATCTCTAGCGTCATCAGCATTTGATACACGGAAATAAGCTTCTACTTCAGAGGTTGAAGGAACATCAGCAGATATACGAATATCAATAGATGTTGATTCATTCTCTAATTGAATTGCCCTTGTAATATATTTCGCAGATGAACTACCTCCACTTTTTGCCGTATCAGCAACAAAGTCTGGTGTAGTTCCTGATACAGGATTATATAAGTGATTTCTTATTAAGTGAGCACTTAATCTACTTGTATCAATAATTGGCGAAATATTATCATCACCTGTTTGTGTTTTAATTTTTAAAGACATTGATAAAGATTTACTACCTGACATTTCGTTTGTTTCATTTATTTGAGAGGCAACAATTCTTGGTGCCGTCATATAATAATCTTCATTTAAATCTACTGCAACTTGTTTTGAAGCAGTTACTAAACTAAATTCTGTTTCACTACCCTCTAAAGTTTTACCAGTAGTTGTTCTTAATGTAGCAGAAAGTTCTGTGCCTGGTGGTTGAATAACACCAGCAATAGGTTTAATAACATCATACATCATATTTCTTGTAACGGTTACAGTTTCTCCACCAACATCTCCTGTTGCGTCAGCAGCGTCAGAATTTTGTGCTGTTACTTGATAACTATGCATTTTAATATTTTTAATTGTTGTATATGTACCATTAATATTTGTAGAAGCAATACCGTTATATGTTCCTGAAGCAACACCAGCAATTGTTACATTATTTGATGTACTATGCATACCGTGATTTCTATGATTTATTGTTATATCAGCAGAACCACTTGTTGTTGTAATAGGATTTAATCCTAATAATTTTGTAGGCACAACATCATTTACAAGAACCACAGTTCCTTCAGTATTTTCTGTAAACTTACAACGATTAATTTTAAATTTAACATCTTCATTTTGTTCAGATGTCCATGTTGAAGCATTTTGTGATTTAAACATACTTCCAAGATACGGTTGATTAGAAATTAATCTTGAACCATCTAAAGTTGTTTGTCCTAATCTTGAAGTGTACATTGTATAATCTGTATTATTTGTAATTACACAAAACGCATATTCTATTCCATTCTGTAAAAATACAGGACTTGGGAATGTAAATTTAGTTGCAGCCGAAGCGTCATCTGATACAGTAATGTCAGCAGAGTCAACAGTTTGTTGACCAAAAGGAACAACTGTTGTAGTTGGGTAACCATTTACCATTGTTCTAATTTGAAGTGTTACAGGTAACGCACTTGATTTAGTTTTAAAGTAAACCTCAATACTTGAAACATAAAGACCATTAGTCTTATCAACCATAAATGATTGACAAACAGGATCGAACCATCCGCCAGTTTCATCTCTAACAATTCTAGTACCTTGAGCACCAATAACTTGACTTGTATCAGTTGATGTTGTTCTCTGTATTTGTGTTTCTCTAGTTGATAAAACTGTTCCTTGAACTGTTTGAATTAATCCTTTTGCTGTATAGTCTGCCTCAGCAGAAGTGGTTACAAGCCCTTCGGTTTTTACATTTGTTGAACTTGAAGTTAATCTGAATACTCTCTTACCAACTCTCCATCTTGGTGGTATTGTAAATCCTGGACCAGTTGGAATTATTCTAGGATCTCTTGGGGCAGGTAAAGCAAATACACCTGAAGCAGTACCAGCAGAATTAGTTGTTAAAGCTGCACCTGCACTTGAACCAGTTGGCGTTACATATGTTGAAACATCAACTCCATCAAAGAAAGGATAAATTCTTGTACCAGGTTTCATTCCTTTTGCAGTAAATGAAATATCTTTTGCTCTTATGAATGTAGCAAAAGCAACTTGTACTACTCTGTTACCAATACTTGTATTTCTTAATCCACCAGGAACTAAAGATGTTCTTACACCTGTTCTTGTTCTATTATTAACTTCTTGAAAATCAACTGTTGTTCTATTTACTCGTCTAATAAATGGCCATTGTGGTCGTCTATCAATACGGTTTTCATTTACCTCAGTACCAGCAATATCGACACTTGACCAGTTATTGTTCCATTCGTTCCATACAGTACCTAAATTTAATTCTTGCACACTATTACCAGCACCGTCTGTAAGTGTATCAAATACACCAGGAATATTAACTGTCATTTCAGGAAGTGTTTCTGTTTCCATCCAATCATCTTGGTCTGGAGTAAGTGTAACATTTCCTACAAATGATATGGTGTCATATGGGTTTAGATTAACAGTTGTACTAGCATATTGTTGTTCTATTTCTGTTACCTCAGTATAAGGTAAAGTAATTAAATCACCAGTTTTTTGATAACCATTTGTTGTTCTAATTGCGTCTGTCATAGAAGCACTATTTTCTAATGAAGAATCTGCCTCAATTAGATTAGTATTATCCATATGGTGTGAAGGTCTTAATTCGCCTGCAGCCATATCCATAGATATAGAATAATCGTTATCACTAACATCACCAATACCATGACCTGTAAAGTTATCTACTATGAAACCATTTTTAAATCTATCAAAACCATCAGCGTCTTGTATTTGTAAACTTTGAGCACTTTGTTCTAATAAGTTTAATTGAGTATAATATTCCATATTCTCAATTCTTTTGTGTAGACCACCAATATCTCTCATTGTATATCTTCTATTATCAATTGCCTTTATTTCAATAGTTGATATATCAAAAGTATAAGCAGGCATATAAACATCATATAAATGTATTGCGTCTTTTAATTGTTCACCAAATCCTGGTTCAATTGCAGAAGCACCAGTTACTACTTTAAACTGTCCTTTTGATGATAGATAAACTCTTCCTCTTTTTGATAGATAGTATTCTAAGTCAGCTGTAACATCTGAATTAACTTTAGCAAATTCAATTGCTGAACTACCTGTGCCATCAAATGACCTATCAGCACTACCAGAGTTAATTGTAGAAGCGTTATCTACTCTTGGTCTAAAGTCTAAACAATCTCTTAATGCAAAATCTTCACCAGTAATATCTGAAGTGTATCCAGGAATATTAGTATAAGTAAAACCAGAATAACTATCAACACTAAAGAAGTTTCCAGCACCATGTTCAAAGTAATCAAAATTAATTAATAATCTTCCAGTTGGTGCAGCTTCACCAGGTTTTAAAATTAGTCTTGCAATATCATAGAAGTTGTCTCTTTGTCCTGTATCTAATTCAAATCTTCTCGTAATATCTGTATCATCTGTATCAGCAGCAGTACTAAAGTCAGCAGCCATAAATACACTATTTAATTTATGAACATCTGCCTTTCCTAAACTTATGAACTCATCAGTTGCAAGCGTTTGAGTATCTATTGTTACCGTTGAGCCTACTGTATTAGTTTTAGTTTTTGCACCAGCAACGGAAGCAGAAATTGTTGCTATAACTTTAATTTTATGTCCGTTATATCCACTACCTAAATCTATTGTTAATGTTTTTCCTGTTGGAGAACCACCAAGCGTAAAATCGCTTCCAGTAGAGAGTGATACAACATCACCAGCAGTACCTGTAGAACCAGAACCTGTTGACATAATTGATACAGTATAATCATTCTCAGTAAACGCAGAAAATATTTCGTTTGTACCAGCAGTTAATGTTCCAGTACCTGAACTTGAAAGGGTTGTAACAAATTGCCTACGAATTTTAAAACTTGTATCACTTAATCCAGAATTATCCTCTGTTAATAATGTTTTAACTACGTTATAAGGTAATTTAAATATTGCAGTATTTTTACCAGCGTCTTGAAGTTTTGCTCTTTGTCTTACTAACTGTCTTGATGTTGCACTAGCAGTTCCTAACCCAACTTTGGTTTGTAATCTTGTATTTGATTCTATGTTTTGTACAATTCTTGTAACTGTACTACCTTGGTTATCAACAAAGAAAATTTGGTCACCTATTTTTAATTCTTCAGTAAATTTAGTTCCAGAACCAACTAATACGTCAGCCTGGTCAGCAGGATCTTCTAATCCAATACCAAAATCAATACTAGTTCCCTCAGTTGCATCCTCTAAGATTATATTATCTCCAGAGTTAGAACCGTTAGCGTCTGTTCCATCCATAATAATACTACCAGGAGAGGCAGCGGGATCCACCGTTGATACTACTCCTGTTAAAGTTGTATCATCACCAAAGATTGAATCTAATGAAACATTGGAAGTATAAGTAGGACTTCCTGCCATTGAAATACCTTTAGTCTGATTAAAAGATTTTTGTTCGAATCCTTTTTTACCAAAGAAATCTGCCTGAACTGTTCCACTTCTTGAATTAGTTGGTGCATTAATTGCTTCACCAGCAACAAATTCACCTTTAACATCACTTAATACAATTGTTGTATGTTTTGCTGTACCACCAGATGAATATGCACTTGAAGAAGCTAAATCAATAGGAGGTGTACCAGAGATATTATCAAATATCTCAAAAGTTGTTGCAGTTGCATTTTTTACAACGTGGTTACCATTTACAGTACTTGACATACCGACTACACTTGCAATCGTAACTACTTGTCCATCAGTAAAGTTATGACCACCAGAGCAGGTAACAACAGCTGGGGATGCTTGTGAAACACCTGTGATAGTTGCGGAACCTTCAGTTGAAGTGCCTTGAATAATACCAGTTGCACCTGAAGTTTCGCCTGTTAGTTTATCTCCAGTTGTTAATGCACCAGACATAACACCTTTTACATTAACATGAGCAAACATTTCTATATCAAATAAGAAGTGTTTAAATTTTACATCTCTTGTAGCCGCATTTGATAAATGAGTTGTAGTTCCTGAATCAGGACTTACAGCAGAACCAGAGTTATATTCAAATGCTCTAGTTTTTGCACGACCAATATCAAATACATGAGCAAGAGCAGTACCAAAAACAGAACCTCTAGTAGCATGTGCTGTATCCACTAATCTTAATGTTTTAAAATTTTCTATCTCACCAGATACAAAGTTAATATCAGGTGTACCAAAAACTTCTTCTACATTAACAAAAGAACCAACATCAAATCTCGTTGTAATTCCACTATCTGTTTCAAAATCTCTTGCCTTATCTACATCAATATATGTTGTACCTATTTTTCCTATTTCATATCCTTTGACGTAAGCCTTTCCTTGAGAAAGACCAAATGCTAATTTTGCTTCGTCAGCAGTGTTACCATCATCGGAAGTAGTACCAGTTGCATAGATACCACGATTATCTCCTGATAGTAAATGCTCTCTAATATCTAATTCAAAATCATCTACAACATAATCACCAGATTCGTCATATGTTCGTCTTGCTAAAGTATCTTCAATAGATGTACGAGTATCATCTACTGGTCTGTTTTGTAATTTACCATTTTTTAATCTAAATGTTTCTACAAAACTTGAGTCAGCAGTTGATGTTAAAGATAATTTTGCTAATGTTAATGTAATTTTAAATCTATGAGCACCAGTTGCATTTACATTTGATGAACCAGTTGCGTTATCTAATAAACTTGAATCGTCTGTTGAAGTTATAAAGTTTTCTGTAACTGTTAAACCTACTCTATAATCTGGAGTGTTTGTGTATTTGTCTAGCACTAAACTTTGTGCGTCTACCTCAACAAAGTAACCATTAATATAATATGTACCAGCGTCTATGAAAGCAGCAGAACCTGTGTGTGAACTTGCAACAACGGCAGTTTCTCCTGTTGAAGCATCCGATGTTAATGTTTCACCATCAGTAAATGTATCTGAAGCATTATCAGTACCAGAGTTTCTATATTTTACAAATAAAGTATCTGGATCAGTACCATCAGTTGCTACTACACTTAAAACATCAGCAACTACACCAGATGTTCCGCCAGTAATAGCTGTGCCTGCAAAGTTTGCTAATGTGCCAGTAAATGAAGTTAATTTTATTGAAAAATGATTTAAGTCGTAAGTTACCTCACCAGGTATAACCATAGACCCATGTTTATACATAGAATCAGCAAGTTTTTCAATTTGGTTTTGTAATATTGCTTGTTGTGTTGTTAATTCTCTTGCCTGAACAGCGAACGCTGGTCGGTACATAACTCTATGAAATTTTTTACTTTCAGCAAAATCATCATAGTAAGGACTAACATTAAAATCAGTTTTTGATGGCATTATATTCCTTTACTTAAAATTCTATAATCAATTTAACATTTTCTGTTTGGTCAGAAGCTCTAGTGATAGGACTTCTTTCTTCCACATAAATTATGTCTCCCGAATCGTATGCAAGTTCTGGATTTGAATAACCAGAACTAAATGACACTCCATTTGTTGTCGTTGAGTTACTTGTATTAGGTGTTGCACTTGCACTTGAACTTTGTCCTGTAATTGCGTTTGCCCCACTAAATGCTGTTAGGTTACCATTACTATCTGTTCCGACATCTGGAAATCTTGTTTGATAATAATATAAAATTTTATTTGTTGAATCATATTCAATAACTTTACCAACAGCGCCTGTACTTGCCTGATTAATTTCTTCATCAGCAGTAAATGTTCCTGATACAGATGAGAACACGGCAGCATAGATTTGTCGTCTTGTTGTTGCAGTTGCAACCGTTGATGTTCCAAAGTTAGTTGGGTCTCTTAATAATCCTATTCTTCTAAAGTCGTTTGCAACACCAATGTCAGATGTTCCTTCAACACCAACAAGTGATTTATTTAACATCACATAGAAGCCGCCTAATTCTTTTACAGCGTTTGCACCATGACCACCCTTTGGTGGAATAATTACATTTAGATTATCACCTGACCCAGCGCCGCCAGCGTTTGTAGCAGCAATAATATCAGCTGTTCTAATGTATGCAAAAGTGTAACCTGTTCCTGCAGTTGTAACAGTTGCAGCTGTTATCGCACCAGAACCTATTGTTACTGAAGCAACACCACTTGAACCATCACCACGAATTGGTATTCCTGTAATTGTTGAACCTGAAGATGTATTAAAACTTGAACCACCAGCAACAACCAAGATTGTGTCTAACGCACCATCAACGGCAGCAGCTGATACGGTAGAATCTGTTGATACATGAATAAAGTCTGTTGACATAAAGTTTAGAGTTTCAGCAGATGTTAAAGAATACATATACTTCCATCTATATCCATCAGAGGTTTCAAAAATTGAGTTTGATGTAGATGTTGGTTCTACTGTCGAAGCAGTTGCGCCATCATTTTCTATTACTTTGTAAACAGCAAAAGAGCTGTTCATTACCACGAAAGTTGAATCAAATAAGTTTGTTGCACCACTATTAGCGGCGTTAGAAGAACTTATATTATGTTCATACATATCATAAGTTGTTCCTGTTGTCCAGTTTCTTCGTGGTATACAATGTGATACATCACTTGAAGTTATTAGTTTTGCACCTAACATATCATCATAGTTGTAAAATTCTGATGTTACATCATCATTAGGTGTAGGTGGAGAAGCGTCTGTTCCTTCGTTTATCGAATTTCCTTGAACATCAGCGTCTGTGGCCCATGAATGAGCCCTTCCAATGAACAAATAATACGTTGTAGCCGCTGTCTCTGAAAAGGACTCAACGAACTGTTCCGCATTGTTTATTCTAAATTTGTTTGTAATTATTGCTGCCATTTTAGTTTCCCATTAATTTAATGTTCTTTCATATTATTTATAAGAGTTTAAGTAGGCTCTGAGGTGACATCCGTAGGAAACGCAAAATTATTTCTATGACTTAAATTACTATTTGTTCCGTCAATATCTTGTAGTCTCATATTTTCACCATCAACACTTCCTTCTAATCTAATTTCGTCAATACCGTCACCTGTGTCGGTTCCCGTTGTTTCATTAAGAAGATTTGACCCATCTTCTTGAATAATTTTAAGAGTATCGCCTGATAAAGTGCCCGTAAATCTCAATTGGGCCCAATCTGCTATTGTTGTACTTGCAGATATACCAAATTCACTTTGTAATACACCAGACTCGTTTTCTAGTTTAATATTTGAATTACCTGTTTCTGTATGACCTTCTAACAATATACCATTATTATGAGCAAAAGCACTTAAAGCATATGTTTTTAGATTTCTCATTCTTGGTCCTGCATATGCAAACCCATTACTGATATCTGGTATGCCTCTAACTTGATAACTATTTAAACTATAAAAACTGTTTCTATTTCTTTTCTCCATCTCAATTGTGGTTTCAGGAGATAAATTTAATTCTTTTTCTGTATTTGTCGTTACATCTCTGTAATCATTTTGTGGTTCAACAGCAAGACCTGTTCTTGCCACTGCTGAATATACTTTTGTTTTACCATCTAACTCAACAGCATTACTCATAAATTTAAATCCTACTCCTGTTCGTCTACCAAATAATGTAGAGAATAGAGTATTTAATCTCATGTAAATAGGACTATCAGATGTGCCAGAGAATAATCCAGAAGATAGAGTAGCACCAACTGGTCGTTTAATTTGAGCGTCTATACTTGAAGCAATATTAACCTCACCAGTTACATAGAATCCAGTAGGGTGAACTGCTTTCTTTAAAGCGTCTCGCCATTTCGTAATAGATTCAGAAACTTTGATAACATACGAAAAGTCTTGATAGTATAAACTGTCTTGTATTTTTTTAGTTAATTCTGATAAATGACCATCTTGATTAACATATTTTCCTGCTGTTTGTATTCTAGTATTAATTGCTGTCGTTGCAGTAAGATTATCTGATTTTACTACGACAGCTGTTGTACTACCAGAAAAGGTAACTGTATCGCCAACTTCTAATTCGCTTGTTGTTGCTGTGTATTTTAAAAGAGGTGCTGTAAAGTCAACAACTGTTCCTGTTGCACCACTAACATTACTTGTAAATGTTTCATCTTCAGTTATAGTGCCTGAAACTGTTTTAAGAATAGCATATTTAGGAAATGCAAGTGTAGGTGCTGATGTAAAATCAATACCGTGTTCAATAATATTTAATGATGTTGTTCTACCAATATCAGCACCGTAAGGTATAACTGTAGCACTTGCACCATCAAAAGCAATATCTGATAAAAGTCTTCCACCTGCTTCTAATTCTATTCTACTATAAGATGTTGTCTCACTTGACGTAGCATCCTCTAATGAAATAAATCTATCTCCTGATATTGTTGCTGTTGGTAAAGTTGTATATCCACCACCACTTGATATCATTCTAATATCTGTTATGTCTCCACTACCAGTTGAATTTTCTTGAACTATTTTATCACCAATATATAAACCATCATTTTGAGTAAATTCTTCTAATACAACATGGTCATCATCTTCCATAAAGTAAGGTGTGTCTGGCGATGATTCTTGATTTAAAATAAAGAAAGTATCTGATACTTCGTTATCATCATCTTCATTTAATAAATGACCTACTTCGTTTTCTAATTCAAACTTAATTTCGTTTTCAATCATTTGTGAAGCAGAGTCTAAAAGTTTACCACCTGCACCACTATCAATAGCATCCTCTAATAATAAATCACCTGAACCTGAACCTGTAATTGTTCCTGATTCTAATTCAACATGAATATCAACACTACCTGTTTCAGGTGCAAATCCACCATTTACAATAGCAACTTTTGCTTGAGCAGTACCTGAACTAAATGTTAATGTATCAAATTCTTGATAACCTGTACCAGCTGCATTAACGATAACTTCATCAACACCTGCACCACTTATATCTTTAACTTGAATACGAGCACCTGCACCAGCACCTCCCGATACGGTTGCCTCATCACCAACGGTTACTGTGGCACCATCATTTGTTATAGTTGTTGTTGATACAGCTTGACTTACTGAAAGTTTTATGATAGTATTAGAATCTTCATAACTAGCACCTTCAATTGTTGTGCCGTTTACAAAAGTACCAGTTGTTGTTTCATCATTAATTTCAATTTCAATTATTTCAACGGTACCTTCTCTAAACTTTGTAACATTTTCTACAATTGCTGTCGCTAAATTTATAGTAGAACTAGCAGGATTATTTGCCTGTGTTATTTTTTGACCAATTAAGAATATTGGATTATTAAGTGCTTGTGCTGTTGATTGTGTACAACGAATAAATGTATTTGTAGAAAACTTACCATCTGATACTCGTAACATATCTTCATTAGGTTTATACACCTCTGAAGGCTCATTAAATAATATTCTAAAAAATGCTTGATGAGCTTTATTAGTACCTTTTGCACGATATAATGATTTAATATTTTTAATTAATTTTCTTGTATTTAAACTAGAGTGTGTATCTTTTGGAATAGTTTTAAGAAACTCTTCCTTCATTTGTGATAAAAAATCCTCTATCGTATGGTCAGGATCAGAATAGTTTAAAAATTGTTGAATGTTCTCGATTGGATTTGCACGATACTTACCTACAACTGCTGTAGCACCAGAGGTTGCACCAGTTACAGTTTCACCTGTAATAAAACCATTGTTAGATGTAATTGTATATCTTGAATTAGCAAAATCTTCAGCAAGAATAGTTGCAGTAGCACCAGAAGTTGCGCCTGTAATTACCTCACCTTTTTGTAATGTTCCTGAAAAAGATAATTCTTCGTTTACTAATTTGTCACCAGCGTCTAAACTAAAAACATCTGTTCTATCTAGTAAAACAAAAGAACTAGTTAAACTTTCACCTTCTAAAAGTATATTATCAACCTCAGTAAAAGATGATAAAGTTATTTCTGCTGATTCTAAGAAAAGATAATAAGATTTTACAAACTCAGCAAATTTAGGATGTTCCTCTAAGACAAATTCAGGTAATTGTCTTTTGACTAGGTTCGATAATTTTTTCTTATTTGTTTTTTTAAAGTCTGTCATTGTTATCCATTAGTATGATGAATAACTACTAGTTGTTGTATAAGTTGTTCCTGCCTGTGATGAACCACTTTCAACAGTATCTACATTACCAGTTATAGTTGAATTAGAAGTATCTATTTCTAAAGTTTGATTACGAACTGGAGCAATATCGTTAGAATTTGGAATAGCAAAAACTCTTATTCTTGTACTAGCAGCACCATCAACATTTGAAATACTTGTTATATTTGCTGATGTTAAAACAATTTCACCAGTTGTATAATTAACTGTGCCAAAAGTTGCACTTGTATATATTCTTGTTGTACCACTTAAATAATAAACCCTAACATTACCTGCACCATCATCATCTAAAAAATGTTCATTCGTTGAATCGTCATCATTAATTTTAAATCCTGTGGATGAAATTACTCCACCAGCACTTGAATTATGTCCAGAGTGTGGATTATAAAATCCATTGTTAAATGATAAAGTATATTTTAATCCTTCACTTAAAGTTGGTGTAAAAAATTTGTACATTTTAATAGTTGTAATATTACTTAAAATAGATGTATCAGCACCATTGACTGCTTCTAAAAGTTTTGAGTGTCTAAAGACGCCAACAAAATCTTGTAGAGTATCGACATTATAATTTGAAATTGCAGCTAAAACATTTGTTTCAAGTGTACTTACATCTTTTGTAGTTGCACCAGTATCATATTTAAAATTTGTGTTTAAAGTAAGAAAAGTTGTTTCTGGATCAATAATTACTGGTCTTATAGAAGCAACAGCATATTGTTTAAGACTGTTTTTAATACTTTCTTTTGTTGTTACTGTTAAGTTTGAACCTGATTTTGCTTTAATAGAAATATAAACTTTACCATAATCTGGTATAGCGGCATCTTCGCCACCATAAACTTGAACTGATTGAGCATTTGCATATAAACTTTTAACTAGAACTTTGTAATCGTCAGCTGTTACAGCACGGTCTTGTGCTGTATAATCTCTTGGTGCATTATATTTAATAGATGTAATTGTTTCTGGTTCAGAACCACCATTTGCATTATCAACGGTTGTAACAGTCGCATTAGAAAAACCACCAATTGTTCCATTTAATGTAAAAGAAGTAGCACCATTTGCTTCTGCTCTATTCGTGTTAATATAATCCAAAATAATAATATTACCATCAGCAACTGCTTTTCCTAAAACACCATCGCCAAAAGAAACTTCATATCTTCCGTTTTCAACTTCTTGTAAAAAGAAAACTTTAGATGATGAAGTTAATCCTGTAATACCATCAGCAAGTTTATATGTACTTGTTGTAGAGTCAGAGGAAGATTCTTGAACTTTAACTGTTAGTGTTGTTGTATCTACATTATCATTTGGAATAATAAATCTTTGGTCTGTATCAGAGGTGTTTACTGTATATTTAAAATTTAAATATGTTCCTTCAAAAACATCTACATTACTAAACTTATAAACATTGTCAACAGGAGTAATACTTAAATCAGCATTGTTTACAAAATTATATGAAACGCCATTAACAGTTGTACTAAATTGTGTTCCTCTTGCCATAGTAAGTGTAGAACCACTAGCAGGACTAACTACCACATCAATAACAGCCTTTGAAGCCGTAGCACTTGTTGGAGTATAACCAACTGCCTTTGCTTTTGATACTACACTTGCTCTTAAATCAGCACTATCTAAAAACATTTCATTTGCTAACATATTAGCATTGAAACCAAGATAGTGTGTATTGTAAGCAAGCATATCTAAAAGAACTGACATACCAGAACCTTCAAAGTCATAATCTCTAAATTCGTCTTGTTGTGATAAAAAGTTTTTTAGATTTGCTTTTATACCGTCAAAATCTAATTCTGATATTTCTAATTTAGTTGCCATATTTTTATCTTAGTCTTTCTAAAAATGATTCCATTTCAACTCTTTCTGGAGTATTTACTACAAAAAAAGATATTGACGCTCTGTATCCATTTCTTTCTATAAAAGGTTGTACGTTTATTTGAACTAGTTTTGCTCTTGGTTCAAAGTTTTTTATTAATAAATCAATTTGTTTAGAGAGAGCATGAGTCATTTGTGGAGTGATATTTTCAAATAACATCGCTCTCAAATTAGAACCAATTTCAGGATGAAAAGGTCTCTCATAATGATTAGTGTTAATTAAATTTCTAACACTTCTTTTGACTGCCTCAACATCCGAAAGTTTCTGAATATCTTTTGTAGCACTATTAACAGAAAAGTCTAAATCTAAATCACGATAGATTTTAGCGCTTCTTTTACTCTCGTTACTTTGTGTTGCGTCATATCTTGACATTTAGCAATCTCTCCTATGCTATATTTATACCGTTATCCACCAGCGAATACATTACCTGAACCTGCAGCTACAGACGTACATCCTGATATACTATCACCTACACGACCACATCCTTTACCATTAACTTTAACAGTTGATGAGCCTGAAGCAATACCAGCTGCATGAGAAGGACACGGTGGTACATTAGGTGGTAAAAGATGAGTAGTGTTATTATCACCTTGTCTTGAAACACCTATACCATTACAAAATACATTTGAAGAACCTGCAGCTCTTGTCATACCACTACAATGTGTTACATCAGCGTCGCCTATTCTAGTTACTGCTGGCATTCTCTTCCTCTTTTAAATACTTCTTGAAATCTATCATTGAATGTATTAATATAATCATGGTCTTCCTGAGTGTGTGGCTCAGGTGGTTCTTCTGGAACAAATTTGATAAGGTGGTCAAACTCGTCAGGTATATCTGTACTATTAGAAAATTCTAAAAAAGAAGTTCCTATTTTTACAATATACTCACCCTTCATTATTTTTTCTTTGCAGATTTCTTTTTAGTTTTTTTCTTTGCTACTTTTTTGACTTTAGCAACTTTTTCAGCTACTTTCTTTTTGCCAAATCCTAACATTTCTAAAATTTTCATACTTTCTCCTATTTCTTTTTAGATGTTTTTTTCTTTTTAGTTTTTTTAACTGGTTCTGAAACTTCTTCAACAACCGGTTCTTCAACGATTGGTTTTTGTACTAATGCTGGTTTGGTTACTTCCATACCTTCAACATCAACTTTACCTTCATTGACTAATCTTTGTCTATTCTCTAAATGTTTTGCTTGAATCTTTTCCTTGTTGCCACCAGAGTAAGCAACAGCGTGACCTTCTTCCATAAGTTTAGAAGTTAGTATGTCTCCTTGTGGTGTTCTAAAATCACCAAGAATACGACCAAACTTGCCTCGCATTTCTTCGTTACCATCACCTTTAACTTTAGACAATAGAGTAGCACCATCGCCAAGTAAATGTTTTACTCTTTCTTTTGCTGCTAAACCAAAAATCTTTTCAACTTTATCACTAGTTCTTGATTCAGGAGTATCAATGCCTATAATTCTCACTCTTTCATCATTGAGCCAGACACCGAAACCTAAATCAATATCAATATCAACGGTATCTCCGTCAACAACTTTTCTAATTTTGCATTTATACTCGTACATTTGATTTTTCCTTTGTTTTTTATATAAACTATTTATAAGGGCTTTACAAATCGTTAAAAATATAGTATAATAGAAATTATGGATGAAGATATTATTATAATGAAAAAAATACAAGATGAATTGATGGGATTATTGTCAAAATATCCGAATCATACTTTACAATCACTTGCCATGGTGTTAAAAACAGCTATAGATTGTTATGTTGCCGCTTTGGGTGAAGAAAATACCGAAGAAATATTAAATGTTGCAATTGATTCGGTAAAAAACGGTAAACATTCTGTATTTTCACCAGAAATGATGAAAAAATCTCTACATTAGAACAAAAGTAGAACAAAATTGAGTAAATTGAACTAGATTCAACGTAAGTTGACCATTTTTATGGGTTTTTTTCCATTTTTTTCTTGACTCTTAGTCTGGTTCAATGTATAATATGTGTATATTATGAAAAAAACGCAGAAAATAAGGGTTTTTAGAGTGTGTCAAAATGCGCCTCTTAAATCGTTGAAAAATAAGGGTTTTATTCCATGGAATAATCCATTTTTTTCTTGCAATCAAACTCGTTTTAGTGTATAATATGTGTATATTAAATAAAAAAAGGAGACTACATTATGTCAAAGACTAAAAATTACTACTGGGATTGTGCTGAGAAAGAATCAGACTCAATCATACTTGAATTTTGCGAAGGTAAGATTTCTTATGATGTTGCAAAAAACAAATTATCAAATGTTGACGGTATCGAACTTGTCGGTATTGATGAATACAATGTTGATGAAGTTTTGGATGCAGAACTTGAAAGATACAAAGACTTTCTTAATAAGGAGACTGCTTAATGATTAATATTTCAAAGTCTGCCGAGACTCTACAAGACGGTATCGCAAATATGATGGCTGGTGCTAAAGAAGATTATGCTCAAGGAATGGGCAGAAACGAATCTGATTACACTAAAGAAAAAATTGCTAATTTTGAATCTCAAACTACCATTAGAGAGGGTAAAAAATATATCAAGATTATCTACGATAGATCCGTATTTGCTTTTATAGTGAAAGAAGATTTTAAACATTTCAAAAAAGGTGATGTTTTAAAACCCGCTGGGTGGGCGGCACCCGCTCTTAATCAACCAAGAGGTAATGTTCTTAAAGGAAACTACCCAATACAATGGACTGGTCCATTATACTTAAAATAAGGAAAACTATATTATGAAAAAACTACAATTAATTAAGGCTGGCATCCAACAACTGTCTCTAACTGAACTGAATGAACTTTCTAGTTTTATTAGTGATGTTAAAATTATGAATGCTAAATCCTCATTGTCTGTCGGACAAAAAGTGTTTGTTGTTCAAAAGACTAAAAAAACTCCTGGTGTAATTACTAAGATTAATCAATCTAGATGTGTAGTAGATATGCTCGGTAGAAGTTATAGAGTGCCAATGTCAATGTTAGAGGCTGCTTAATGAATACTTTTTTTAGTGTTACAGGTCTAATGAGTTTTATATTCGCTGTCGGTTGTATTGACGGCGGATATAATGGAGTTCCTATGAATGATAACTGGTTGGGATTTAGTATCTTTACCATCATAGGTATCGTATCAATGTTTATCGTAATAATAAATCAATCAAAGGAGGTTGAATAATGAGTATAGAAGATGACTTCTTGAAAGACCCTATGGAAGAAGTATTGGCTGAAAACCTTGTTGAGGTTATTGCCACTATGAATGAAGAACAAAGAGATAAATTTGTAAATACCTTTGTATCTAAATGGCCTTTGCTCGCAAGTAAAATTTCTTTTAATATTGATTGTACATTACAGGAGGTTACAAGTGTTAATTAAAATAGATGATAAAGTATCTGTAAATATTAGAAATGTTTTACCAAGAGAAGGTAAGATAACAGATATATCTCTTGCCCTAACGACAAGTGATCCTGCAGGCGAGAATGGTATACAGGTACAAGAATATGATACTGATATGGGTTACAATGGCTCTATCGGATATGTAACTGAGAACGGTGACCAATATTGGGCATACTTCTCTCAAATTGAAAAGGATATATAATGACAGGTGAAGAAAGATTTATTACGGCAATACTAACTCAAGCAGTTGAAGATACCATGTACATGGGTAAAAGACCCAGGTATCTAAAACATAAAGTTGAAGCAATCGACTGGATACTGAACAATGAAAGTGAACATCATTGGTCGTTTCTTAACTATTGCACTATGCTTGGTTTATCGCCATCAAAGATACAAAACAAAGTTAGAGAATTTATTAATCCTAAATTGTCTAATACTCAAAAATTAATAATGAAACAAAATATAGTGAAAGGTAGACAAGAACAAAATGACAATAGATTATAAGTTTAATGAAAATAAAATTGTAAATGATATAATGGATTATATTAATAAAACATATGATTCACATTATGCTCAAACTAAAAATTATCAGGCAACTGAAATTATCATAGACCAAGGTCATGGTACAGGTTTCTGTATGGGCAATATTCTAAAGTATGCTCAGAGATACGGCAAGAAAGAAGGCCGTAATAAGAATGACTTATTGAAAGTTATTCATTATGCTGTTATACAATTATCGCAAGACCATTATCAATCAAATAAATTAGAAAAAGTTTTAGATGAAGATGGATTTTCTGAACTAAGGTCTGTGGCGTCTGAAAAATATAACAATGCTACTTAATAAAGCAATTTTTAAGTTAGCAAAGTATCTATTTCTTCCATTTTTTTTAGTTATCTTTTTTGCTGCTCTTTTAGGCAGAGAAAGAATAGCAGTCTTTTATGTGGGCGAACAAAATAGTTTAGTTGAAGAATATCTAATCATAGCACTTCTTTTAGTTTTATATGATTATATAAAATTTTTAATTGAATATAAAAAAAATAATAACGGAGTGTAGCGCAGCCTGGTAGCGCATATCGTTTGGGACGATAGGGCCGCAGGTTCGAATCCTGCCACTCCGACCAATTTAAAAAAACAAAGGATTGTCAAAATGACAATTGATTTAAGACAACTCTATCTAAATCTTATTCTAAATATTTTACGAATGAGAAAATATAAATTAACAAAACGAGAGAAAGAAGATACTGCTGCTTTTATAGGAGGCACTTATGCTATTTGTGTATCGACTTTAGTATTCTTTACTTTGTCATCACTTTCAATATAAGTTTTTTGAAACCACTCCCAGTATATCTTATCATTAAAAATTTCAATCATACTATTATAAGATACTTTATTGTCTAGTATATCTTTTGCTAGACTTTCATATTCATAAGTATCTATCTTTACCTTTCTACCTGGTGGTAGTTTAGATAGTACGAACCATGTTCTTTGTTGTTTATTCATTCCGCTCCAAGCTAGCTTAGGTGGGTTTTTGAAGGACTTACATGAGTACTTATAATAATCAAGAATTATAGATGTAGTGTGTAAATGAAGAAAAATACACTAATGACTTGGAAAACGACCGTCTAGGCCGCCGCTCAGGCGGTCTTTAGGGGTCAAGTGATAGTATAGTACCCCCCCTTATTTTGTGAAATTGAACTCATAACCGATTACGATACCAATATTCTTTTTTTCGTATTCGTAAGAAGGAGAAACAAACCAGTCTCGATCCGTGTATCTCATAAACGGCACAATATCGCCACCACTATAACCAGTAGCAAGACCAATCTCTAGATGTACGAAACGATCCAATGCATAGTCTTTGCCAGCATATAAACTGATATTGTTTTCGCTATTATAGAAAACACCTGTAATCGTATTGTCTATTTGACAACGAGCATGAGGGTGAATATTATTGTAGTTGTTTTCGAGGCCTATGTGCATTGACACAGCCATGAGTAATGAAAGACAAGTATTCAATTAATTATTGACTGGAGCATTGGCACGCCATTGATAACATGACCAGTATCTTGCTGTCGTTTTGTCTTTCGCTGTATCACAATTATGTCTTGCACGGAAAGACTTTCTTCGAGCAGGGTCGTCTCGTTTGATAGATAAACCTGTTGTATCACCAAAAGAAACTTTGATGATGTTTCCTTTTTTGTTTTTTACATAAACATAAAACTTCTTACTACCACCTCGTATTGGGTCATTGAGTTTGACCTTCTTACCTTGATACTCAGCTTCGGTAATTTCTAAGTCTTGATAAGTTTCCTCACAAAGACAATCTATACGTTCTACTTGTTTTAATGTTTTCATATTGAATATTTATAAGAGATTTTTTCCAAGAATTTTTTTAGAATTTTTTTCCATGGAGAGAGGTCAGTCTCCCGACCCCTCTACCTAATACTTATACGTCCTCTACACGATTGTATTCAGAGGTATCTTTTGCAATACTCAATGCCATACTTTGTATGCCTTGTATTTTATTGTCAATTTCTACCTGTGTCGCTTTAGGGGTTCCGTACTTCATTTTATATAATACTTGTGCTTCGTCATGCATAACACGAATACGATTCACAAATTCACTTATTTTATGTAGCATTGTTTCCTAACTCTCCTTTACGAAATAACTCGAGCTGTTCCTCTTTTGACTTCGCTTGTTCTTTCAGAGAAAGAGTATAAAGTCTATCTTTAATCTTTAATTTCTGTTTTTTGAGGTCTGTGATAAGTTCTCGATTATGATAATTTTTTCGTTCTAGATTCTCGATTTGGGTATCAAGATGTCTATGTAAGGCTTTTGCCTTAGAGTTTGTAGCAGTTGACATAAATTTCTCCTGTTTCTAAAAATTAGAATAAACTCTACGAGTATTCCTCAATAGAGTGTACTCATAACTATTTAGTAGAAAAAGAAATAGTACACTAATCCACCAATTATCGTGATATCAGCACAGATAGACCAAAGTATATAAAGTCTAAACATCCATTTGCTTATTGTATTTACCAGAGGGTTCTTCATCATCTTGTCCATAGATGTCCTCCTTCTTTATCGTCAGCATTTCTTTTCTCCTTATTGTTATTATATCACATTTACAACAAAATGTAAAGCAAGTTTTTTGTCTTTTCCTACTCCAGAATATTTTTTTGTAACTTTTGGTTGTAGCCGTTTGAGATATCAAGTATCTAAGTCAAAACAGATCCCTTATGTACTCTAACGGGTCTTAGCCGACAAACGACACCCCCTCTTAGTTTAGATTAATGACGTTACCGTTGATGTCTTGCTCTGCGGCGTTCATTTCGTGTTCGCCTGTAACACTTTCTTTCTTACTTGCAGCCGTCTCTGTAATTGCACCACCGACTTTAATGTTTAATGCTTGTGCAACATCTATGTTCATGTTCTTACCTGCCTTGAGGTTTACATCGCCCAGCTGGGATATAAGGTTTATATCACCATCTTGTACTTCTATCGTTACGTTTGCCTTTGCACCTACTTCTATGTTATAGTTATTGCCTGATTCGGCAGAGGCATTGACTTTGACTCGTAGACCCTTATCAAAGGTTGCTTTACTCTCCCCTTGTATATGTACATAGTCATCAGCCGTTACGATACTGTAGTTGTCTTTCTTTACTCTTGTGACCTTCGTACCATCGTCAAATATCTCGTAGCCAGACCCTGACGCATGGCGTTCATGTATTCTCTTTGCATCCACAGTATCGTCATATTCTCGTATATGCCCACCCTCTGTCTCGTACACATGATTAAAGGGATACTTGGCTGCATATGGAGTCTCGGGTTCATCCCAGCTCTTGCCATCGTCAGCTGCAACAACATCATCAACGATTGTAGTAGCATCCACATTGGCTACCCCTACTGCAAGGTCTCTATCTGCTTTTCGTATGGTGAGTGTAGGGTGAGGGTTTAAATCGACTGTTTCAACCTGCCCTTGTTTTGTTGTCTCCTCTACGAGATTGACTGCCAATCTATTGACATCTGTCTCTTTATACTTTGGATAGTTGCCAAGAGGGTCAAGAAAACCCTTTGTTTGTTCTTTTGTGCCATCATCATTCTCTTTGAGTGTATCACTAGGTAGATAAGACGGAACGCCAGGCAAAGTCCCCATAATGATAGGCTGTTGTGATTCTTCTCCATCTTGAAAGAATCCTACGACCCATGTGCCTTCGACTACACCAAGAGGCGTCTGACCGACACCTGATACTGTCGCACTTGTGATAGGATTCATAGGGTGAGCCCATGGGAGGTCAGCAGTAGGTAGTTTGATGTTATCGTCTGTATGTAATCCAAGACAGCGAACTCTCACACGCCCTAAGTACTTCGGGTCGTTTCTATCTTCGACAACCCCAACGAACCAACTAAACCCGTTTCTTCCCATAAAATTTTGTTGCATAATTCTTTTTCTCCTGCCGATACCCTGCCGACTTTATACCA
>Ga0114932_10001902_pt1 | contig 22931 bp, 22 predicted proteins | sample 2SBtaG_2_FD_87286 | JGI IMG/M metagenome (GOLD analysis project Ga0114932, IMG submission 87286) | Deep subsurface microbial communities from Kolumbo volcano to uncover new lineages of life (NeLLi) - 2SBTROV12_ACTIVE470 metaG | ecosystem: Environmental > Aquatic > Marine > Volcanic ...
AAGATGCTTACTCGCAGATTTTATCATTACCCATCTACCCTTCAATTTCCAAAAAACAACAAGACTTGGTTATTCATAATATTGAAAAATATGAGGACTGATCAAAATACTTGTTAGTATATTTTATACGTCAACATTATTACTGTAAATTTAGGGATAAATCGTATGAAAATAATAGTAGGTCTTCCAGCCTATAATGAAGAAAAAAACATAGCTAAAATAATTGTAAAGTTAAAAAAAGTAGCAGACCAGATTATTGTATGTGATGATGGTTCAACTGATTTAACGTCTAGAATAGCGGAATCGTTGGGCGCAATTATCATCAAACATCCTAAAAATTTAGGCTATGGTAGTGCAATACGTAGTATTTTTTTGAAGGCGAGAGAGATCAACGCCGAAGTACTTGTAACGATTGATGCAGATGGTCAACATAAAATTGAAGACATCGAGAATGTGGTAAAACCTGTTGCAGATGGACGAGCTGATATTTCAATCGGTTCTAGGTTTTTAGATAAAGATGATAATGCTCCAAAGTATAGAAAACTTGGAATTAACATAATTACGAAAGTGACCAATTCGTCTTTGTCTGAAAAAATTACTGATTCACAAAGTGGATTTAGAGCTTACAATAACAAAGTTTTGCAAGCATTAACCCCTTCAGATTCTGGAATGGGAATATCTACTGAAATTCTTATCAAATCTAGTAATCTTGGGTTTAAAATCGCAGAAGTTCCAACTGAGATCCTGTATGATGGTGATACTTCTAGTCAAAATCCAGTTTCTCATGGAACAGGAGTGTTACTTAGTACTTTGAAATACATCTCGATAGAAAGACCTCTGAGATTTTATGGTATACCATCATTCATATTATTTGCAATAGGATTTACTTTTACTTTTTTTGCAACCCAATATTATGCAGAAGTAGGAAGATTAAACACAAATCTCACATTAATTGCAGCTGGAACACTAGTAATCGCAGTGATACTAATAGTAACAGCAATCTTGCTTTATTCTTTAGTTAGTGTTGTCAGAGAAGGGAAGTCCAGATAAAAAACATTAAAATTATTTCCAAGGAGTAGACTTCGTTACGCTGTCAGGAAATGAATCAATCCACGAATCATTTGAAAGATACCAGGATGTAGTTTTTGCAATCCCATCTTCAAAATTAGTTTTAGGTAACCATCCTAATTCTTTTCTAATTTTTGATGAATCTAAACTGTATCGTAAATCATGCCCCGGTCTATCCTCAACAAATTCTATCAGGTCAGGTGGTTTATCCATAATTGACAAGATTTTATTAACAATTGTGAGATTATCAAGCTCATTTCCCGCTGAAATATTATATGATTCACCTGTTTTGCCGTTCAAAAGTGCTTGTAATATTGCATCACAATGATCATCCATAAACAACCAATCCCTGATGTTTTTACCATTTCCATAAACAGGGATTTTCTTATTCTGTTTTGCCAAAAGAATAATTTTTGGTATAAGTTTTTCTGGAAATTGCCTTGGGCCATAATTATTCGTACACCTTGTTATGATACAATCACAATCATATGTTAAAACATAAGAATTAACCAAGTGTTCTGCAGCTGCCTTTGTAGCAGCATAAGGACTAGATGGATTAAACCTAAAAGATTCGTCTGCGCTTTGATCCTTTAAACTACCATAAACTTCATCAGTAGAAATCTGGATAAACCGTTTTTTTGTAGACTTGATAGTTTCTAATAATGTAAAAGTACCTCGTATGTTTGATATTAAGAAAGGATTTGGATCTGAGATGCTTCTATCTACAAAAGATTCTGCTGCAAAATTTACTACCGCGTCACATTCTGACACTAACTCTTCCATTAAATTATGGTTTGTTATGTTGCCTTTTACATACCGATAATTTGGTGATGACTCAAGACTTTCTAAATTTTTTTTATTTGAACCAAAAAGCTCAGCGTCTACGTTAATTACACTAAAATCCTTCTGTTCATTTAGAATTTTCAAAATGAAGTTACTGCCTATAAATCCAAGTCCTCCAGTTACAAGAAGTTTCATTATCAAACTGGTTACCTATTTCTTAATAAAATCTTGTATAGGATCATAACAAATTACTTTAATAGTTTAATTTAGTCCAAAGTCTTATTTTTACAAGATTTTGAAAGCTTTCACAGTATGAGTAATTCTCTAGCGGAAATTTTGATTGTAAACCAAGATAAGCCGAATTTAGAAAATATATCAAATTAGAAATGATGTTTTATGCAAGACTTGATTGATGCTAAATCTAAAATATTTTCGAAAAATACCATAATATGCCTTGGAATAATTGCGTTATCCGGTTTTTTAATCAGACTATTTTATTTTCCAGAAGGAATACCGCTCACTCTTGATGGTGCATTATACTTTTGGTATGCAAATGATCTAAGTGTTTCTGGTACATTTCCAAGTAATCTTGATATCCCAAATAACGGCTGGCCTACATTTCTGTCAGTTTTTTTCTCTCTTTTCAGTTCGGAAAATTTTTTGGAGTATATGGACCTTCAACGATACATCACAATAATAATTTCTGTAACTACAATTATTCCCGTATTCATCCTGTGTCGAAAGTTTTGTGGAAATGAACTATCGCTTCTTGGTGCTTCGCTATTTGTGTTCCAACCCAGAATTATAGAAAATTCATTGTTAGGTGTTACTGAACCACTTTTTATTTTATTAGAATTGTCATGTCTGGTTCTATTTTTACAAAATGATCTAAAATTCAAATATCTATCATTTGGATTTTTGGCTTTAGCTTGTCTTGTTCGTTATGAAAGTATATTGTTAATCATTCCGTTATCAATTTTATTTATTTTACAGCATAGAAAGAAAAAAATAATTATTAGATATTCTATAGCGGTATCTATTTTTCTGCTAATTTTGTTGCCTATGGCTTTTGTAAAAATGGATACAATGGGTTACGATGGAATTGTTAGTCATTCTGTTGCAGCTGGAATTAAGTTTGGTCAGCCGGATTATGTACCTGATTTCACAGTGTATCTAGGTGCAATATCTCTTATCAAATCTATTGCTTTGTCTGTCTTTCCAATATTTTTTATTTTTTTACCGTTAGGTCTTTTTGCATTTTTTAGAAAAAGAAATTTTGATAAAAGTGTGATTTTGTCATTTTTAATTTTCATGTCATTACCAATTATCTATGCTGCCTCTAGGGATATGGCTGACCCACGATATTTGCTTACTTTATTTCCTATATTTTCTGTTATCTCGGTTTTCACTGTAAGAGAAATAATTAGGAAATTTGATAAAACTAAACTTATTTCAGTTTTATTTATTATTACTATTATCGTATTATCAATAATTTATCTGGATTATACTAAAAATGATTATGATCATGAATTAGAAGTTTATAACGTAGGATTAGAAGTTCACAAAAGAACATTAGTAATTAATGATTATCATCCAGAATCAAAATATGTTCATAATAAAATAGATGCAGTTACAAATTTGGGATCTTTCCCTATTTTAAGCTCTGAACTACAGCAGAAAGTAAAATTAGTTGCCTTACATGAATGCAAAACAACTGATTTATTTTGCTTTGATTCATTAAACGAATTTATTGATTATGGAAAAAATGAGGGCTTGACACATATTGTTGCTGATTATAATGAAAACCGACCACAATTCTTAAAGGATGTTTTCTACAATGAGGAAAAATTCCCTTATTTAATCAAAATATATGATTCTTCTGAACAGGGTTATGATTATCATCTGAAAATTTTTAAAATAGATTATGAAGTATTTGATTCTATAAAATAATTCAATTTAAATATTTTTTAATTATTTAGTTGATAGAATTTTTGGTAATCTATTTCAAAGACTTTTGCTTTCAATTTTTGAAATCCCTCCTTCTCTGTATCAAAAACCTTTGTTAAATAAGGGAATTTTTCTTCATTTTCATAAATTTCATTCAGATATGGGTAAAAAATATCACTCACACCATTCTTGTTAATTGAAATATAATTCAACTCATATTCATAAGAAATCTCAATAAAATCTTCAAATGATTCTGCATAAAGCATGGTTGGCATCAGGTTAACATTTTCCTGGTTAAATTCAAACATATAATATGCGCCTGGATCCTGACTAATTTTATAATTTTTAAAAACACCTTGAGGATCTGTGACATGTGTATAGTACATACCTTTCAAAGTATAACCAGCATCCAATATTTTTCCATCGAATTTACTTTCTAAGGTTTCCGCAAACAAGATTTCTTCATTGCTAAGGACAGGATCTGGTGTTCCATATCTGAATGTATAGAAACTTGATAAAATAATCACAGTACACATGATACCAATTACACAGATTTTTTTATGCTTTTCATTAAATGAAAATGTAGGTAATCCGTACTCAACAAGCCTCTGTAACGAAATTGTAGCTAAAATTATTAAAAATGGATAAACATGATAGATTAATCTCTTTTCAGGCATAATTGCAAAGTAAAAAACAAATGCACCTAAGCTAATTAAGATTAAAACCCAATTACTTCGAATATATTTTTTTTCTTGATCAAAAGCTCTTAAAGAAAAAAGTATTCCAAATGGTAGAAAAAATATTAGGTATGGAAATGACATATTAAAAAGTACAGAAAATAAATTGTAAATACCTAAAAACACGAATTTTTCAATAAATTTTCCAAACCCATTATCATCAATGTAATCAAAAGCAGAATATTCAACGCCTAACATGTTATCTGCCGTAATAGTAGCATATTCTCCTGTAAACATATGTTGATTTTGTGAAAAAAAGAATGGACTTCCAAATTGTTCATTTCTTTCTATTAACATAGGTGAAACAACAATTAAACAAATTGCTAAACATGCAAAATATTTTAAAAACAACTTTGGTGTTTTTTTGAAATTTGTAAAGAAAATTATTGAAGCAATTAACAACATAACTATACCATTCCATCGAATCCACCAAAGTAATCCGATAGTTAAAAATGATAAATACGAATAATTGGAATTTTTATTAAGTATAAAATATAGTGAGAGAATGATAGCAAGGATGTAAAGTGGTTCTGTGTAACCTAGTCCAGAAACATGGTTTAGATGTGGTTCAAATGCAAAAAGACCTACAGCACACAATGAATATTTAGCGTCAAAAAATTTTCTTGCTAAGACATACATTGGTATTACTGTAATTATAGAAATAGCTAAACCAAGTCCACGAGCAATATTTACGTATTCTAGAAAATTGTTTGAATCAACTATGTTGAAAAAAGGAGATATGAAAATTGACCATCCTAATGTTTTTCTTGAATGTTCCGTAAAATCTCCATTATTATGTGCCATACCACGTAAAACATATCCAAAAGTATCCTCTTCTGGAAGAACAGTAAAATCAATTGTATGTAATTTAAAACCAAGTGATATTAGAGAAATCAGGATTAAAAAAAATATTATATGTTTTTTTTCCAATTGTTATTTTCTGATTTAACACTGATTAATAATATATGGGATTGTTTGTTCTGCATTAATTTCAGAATCATAATTGAGTGAGGCATATATAGTTCCATCAGTTCATGACTGTAATTGTCACCAGATTTTAAAATTAGAGTTGCTGAACCAAATATTGAAGAAGAGGACGCAAAAGCTGTCTATAATGCAGTTAAAGAAGAATGTCTTAGTGGATCTGGTCCATATAACAAACAATTTGAAAAAAAATTTGCAGAGTACATAGGAACTAAATACGCAATTGCTGTTAATTCAGGAACTGCTGCATTGCATCTTTCATTAGAAGTGTTAGGGATTAATGGTGGTGATGAAGTGATCACAACTCCATTTACTTTTGCTGCAACGTCTAATGTAATAATTATGCAAAATGCAAAGCCTATTTTTGTTGATATTGAACCTGAAACATTCAATTTAGATCCATTAAAAATTGAGAATGCAATATCGGCTAAAACCAAGGCGATAATGCCTATTCATTATGCAGGTCAAATATGCGAAATGGATACAATTAATGAAATTGCAAAAAAACATAGTTTGTATGTAATTGAAGATGCAGCACCTGCAGTAGGATCCACATACAAAGGAAAAAAGGCTGGTACATTAGGTGATATCGCAGGATTCTCATTTTTCCCTGACAAGAATATGACTACAGGTGAAGGTGGAATGATTGTGACAAATAATTCAGAATTTGCAGAGAAATGTCAAATTTTAAAAAAGAATGGTGCATTAAAGAGATATTATAACATATCAATAGGATGGAATTTTAAAATGCCAGACATTAATGCGGCATTAGGAATTTCGCAATTAAAAAGAATTGAATCCATTATTGAACGAAAGAATTCTTGTGCAAAATTTTATGATAAATTGTTTTCTACTATACCCGAAATTACAGCTCCAGTTGTAAAAGAATACAACAAAATAACATACATGCTTTATTCAATTTTGGTTAAAGATAACAAATTACGTGAAAAGATTAGAATTGGTTTAGAATCACAAGGAATTGAAACTAGAGTTAATTTTCCTCCTATGCATCTTCAACCTGCATATATTGATAGATTTGGTGATACGAAAGGAAGTCTGCCAATTTCAGAGGATGTTTCAGAACGTATACTTGGATTACCAATATTCATAAACATGACCCAAACTGACCAGGAATTGATAGTTAATACAATAAAACAATCGATGAATTAAAAATGAAATTTATTAAGACAAAGTTAGATGGCGCATTTATCATAGAATTAGAAAAATCTGATGATGAACGTGGATTCTTTTCAAATATGTGGGATAAAAAAAAATTTCAAGAAAATAATTTGAATGTAAATTTAACTGAATGTAACATAGCATTTACGAAAAAAAAGGGTACAATTAGGGGACTTCATTATCAGATTTCTCCATTTGAGGGTGCAAAATTAGTTAGATGTACTAAAGGGCGTATTTGGGATGTGACAGTTGATCTACGTCCAACCTCAAAAACCTTCAAACAATGGATTAATGTCGAATTGAGCTCAGATAATTACAAACTGAATTATATTCCAGAAGGTTGTGCTCATGGTTATCAAACTTTAGAAGACAATTGTGAAGTGTTTTACTTGATGTCTCAAGTCTATAATTTAGACTATGAATGTGGAATAAAATATTCGGATCCAGCATTTAAAATCACATTTCCGTTTGAAGCTACAATGATTTCTGAAAAAGACGACTCGTGGAAACCGTTCAAAATATAACTAAAGACATAACTGATTTTTATGGTAGATTGATTTGACAAATTTTAAGGATAAAGCAATATTGGTTACAGGTGGAGCTGGCTTCATTGGCTCTGAAGCAGTTAATCAATTATTACAGGAGGGTGCCAAAGTAACAGTTTTTGATAATTTCTCGTCAGGAAAAAGACATTACTTACCAAAACAAAATAAAAAACTTAGAATAATTACAGGGGATATTACAAATGAAAAAGCTGTTATCAAAGCAACAAAAGATCAAGAAATTGTTTTACATTTAGCTGCATTACCATTTATTCCAGACTCATTTTACTATCCTGTTGATTTCTTTAAGGTTAACACAATTGGGAGTATGCATGTGTTTTGGAGCGCAGTGAAATCAAAAACTGTAGAGACAGTCATCAATATATCAACTAGTGAAGTTTATGGTTCTGCACAATACATCCCGATGGATGAAAACCATCCCACATCACCGTATTCTACATATGCAGTGAGTAAATTAGCTGCAGACAGAGCCGCATTTACACTACATAAAGAAAATGGTTTTCCAGTAGTGATATTAAGACCATTCAATACTTTTGGTCCACGATACACTGAACCATATATCATTCCAGAGATAATTGGACAGATTCTTCGTGGTACAAAAGAACTGAATCTAGGAAATGTAAATTCTACAAGAGATTTTACATTTGTATCCGATACTGTTAAGGGAATGATTAATGCCGCTAAGGAAAAGAAAGCTATTGGAGAAATCATTAACATTGGTTCACAAAGTGAGGTCAGAATTGGAGATTTAGTTACAAAACTTTCTAAGATTGCAAAAATTAAAACTAAAATTAAAAGAGATGAAAGTAGGTTAAGACCATATGACGTTAATAGATTGTTCTGTAATAATAAAAAAGCTAAAAAACTTCTAAAATGGAAACCAACAATATCAGTTGATAAGGGATTAAAAATGACTTATGACTGGGCTAAGAAAAATAAAGTGGTATTTAATTCTCCATTCACACGATTTTATTATAAAAAAACTTCAAAATAATTAATTGATTTTTTTTGCCTCAATGTTTAAGCTCATAAGAAGTCCATTCTCCTTGTCCATATGAGGTAAGTATGCTTGACTATAATCATCAATATGTCCATGGTCAACCTTTCTCCAATCCCATTCTTGAATATCAGAAAAACCATTTTTAATTAATATTGATGATAGATATTTTTTATCAAAAATCATTTTATGAAAATCAAAATTTGTTTTTTGTCCTCCAATCAACAAGCCTAAAAGATCTTCTAATTTTGAAGTTTTTTGATACCATGTTATAGTTTTTTCAAAATCAGGAACAGCTAATCGTAAAATACCATTTTTTACAAGTTTTTTATTCCAAACTTGCAAAACGTTCTCTACTTCATGTCGTCCTAAATGTTCAAAAATGTGACAGGCGTAAATGATTTCGCATGATCCATCAAGAACTTTTGATAGCGTCCTTGCATCATCAATTATGTCAACATTAGGTAGATCATCAATATCTAAATTTGTCCAACCTGGAAAAATTTTTGACCCACAACCAACATGAAGTTTCATATGCAGTTTTTTCCTAAATGATATATCTAGTTTGTTTATGAATATTCAGAATATCTTTCAGATAATTGCTTCACAAATGATATATGGAAATTAATCGAGCCTAAAATATGTCAACCGCAGTTGTAATTACCACTTTAAATGAAATTGATGGTGTAAAAGAGCTATTACCTAAAATCAAAAAAGAATGGGCTGAAGAATGGTTGATTGTAGATGGAAATTCTAATGATGGTACTATTGATCAAGTTAAAAAACTAGGTTTCAATATAGCATTACAAAATAAAAAAGGACATGGAGATGCCGTAGCTAGAGGAGTTAGTGATACAAAATCTGAATTTATTGTGTATTGGGGTCCAGATGGAAACCATGAATTACAAGAGATACCCACGTTAATAGAAAAAATTAAGGAAGGATTTGATCAGGTAATAATTTCTAGATTTGGTAAAACATCAATAAATCTTGACGCAGGTCATATGGATACATTCGGAAATAAAATGTTTACATTTTTAATCAATATGTTTTTTGGAGGGCGTTTGACAGATGCGTTGAATCTAAGTAGAATTATTACAAGAAAATCTATGCTACAGTTAAAATTTGATGCAGAAGGACTTGATTCTACGACTCAGATGAGCATACGTGCACTAAAACAGAAACACAAGATTATTGCAATTACTGGTAATGAAGGAAAAAGAATTGGTGGGAAAAGAAAGATGGAACCAGTTCCTGTAGGATGGGATTTAACTAAATTAATTATTCTTGAATTTATTTTCTGGAACAATAGATAATCTAATGTTGAAAAGAAGATGATCTTCACTAAATTTAAATAATATCTGCGGGATCGCTCGAACAATGGTTACAATGGATTGTTCTTTAGAACTTGATTGTAGTGAAAAAAAGTTCTTTAAAATTTTAACTGATTATGAAAATCTTTCAAAATATTTGCCAAGACAACTTCAAAAAATAGAAATTTTAGACGAGCATGATAACTACACAACAATTCAAGCTACAGTACTTGTAAGAAGTATGATAAAAAAAGCATTTTTACAGAAAATAAGAATTGAAAAAAAATCTGAAAATAATTTATCTATAGAAATTTTAGATGGTTTTGCAAAAGGTAGCAATGTTACAATATCTATTCAAATACAAAAAGAAAAAACCCTATGTGTTGTTAACTTGGATATTAAATTAAGCTTAAAAACCGTTATACTTTATCCTATAATCAAAAGAGAATACAAGAGTTTCTTATTAGGCACTTTTACGAAAATTAGTATAGATGCAAAACAAGCTAAGGAGGAATTTTAATTTTGAATGTAGTAAACTGGCAAAATGCGTATGACAAATCATCTAATTTTAAAAGTAGTGGCCCACCAAAATGGGCATTTGTCAAAGAATTTTTGAATAGAGACTTTTATGAGGAATTATACAATACATTTCCAAAATTTGATGATACTTGGAATGTAACGGATAATGAAGAAAAATTTGCATATAGAAAATTTTGGAAAACAGATGAGGGTCGTTATTACACTGATGGAACGCCCAGAGAACACAATCTCATTCAGGAGTATGATTCTAGATACAGTGAACCGTGGAATAAATTTCTGAAACATGCATGGTCTGAAGAATTTACAAAAAAATTAGCTGAAGTTACAGGAGTTGAAGTAACTGGCCTGAGACATTTTTGCTTCATGTATGCAAATAAAAACTGCTTCCAAAAAACTCACATCCATAATGTAAGTGACAAAACGTTAATTGTGTTCTTATATTTCTCAAAAAATTGGGAAGAAGGTGATCCTGGTGGTACATATCTATCTAATGAGGCAAACGGTTCTAAAATTTTATTTGAGCCATGTGAGCTTGATAACACCGCCTTGTTTGTATTAGATGGACCGGAAGCAGCTCATGGTATGAGAAAAATAGTTAAAGATGCTGAAAGGAAAGCAATTCAACTTACATATGAACCATTTTCTACGACCGAAGGATGGTATGGAAGACGCGATAAAGATGTATTTGAACCAATAGAATTGTGATGTATGAAGAATGATTAAGATTCTTGTTGTTGGTTATGGTTCGATTGGAAGAATACATGTAGACAATTTTTTAGAGTTCAAGGATGTACAGATAATAGTATATACAAAAAGAAATGATCTACAGGCATTAAAGAAAAAAGGAGTAAAAATATCAAACTCATTAACTGAGTGTTTAAAGGAAAAGCCGGATGTTGGTATCATTGCTAACCAAACCAGCCTACATATTCCAATTGCAATTAAGTTGGCAAAAGAAGGTTTAGACCTATTTTTAGAAAAACCGGTATCAAATTCTTTAAAGGATATAGAAAAATTACGCGCGATTGTAAAGAAGAAAAAATTGATAACACAAATTGGATGTAATCTACGATTTCATTCATGTATGAAGAAAATTAAAAGTCTAATTGAACAGCAAAAGATTGGAAAAATTATTTCAGTGCAAGTTCATAATTCTTCCTATTTACCAGATTCTCATCTATGGGAAGATTATAGAAAATCATATGCAGCAAGAAAAGATTTAGGGGGTGGTGTTATTCTAACAAACGCAATTCATGAAATTGATTATATGTATTGGTTCTTTAAAGAAGTTGAAAATGTTATTTCAATATCAGGAAAATTCAGTGATCTTGAGGTTACAGCAGAGGATTATGTGTCAAGTTTGCTGAAATTTAAGAATAAAATTATCGGTGAGCTGCATTTAGACTATTTTCAAAGACCAAATTTTAGAAGTTGTAAGATTCGTGGAACAAAGGGGGAGATTTACTGGAACTCCGATAATAACTGTGTAAATATTTACAATATGAAGAAAAAAAAATGGGAAACAAAATTTGATACTGGTTTTTCTCATAATCTGGATACATATTCTTCCTATGTTGAAGAACTAAAACATTTTCTGAAATGCGTAAAGAATAGAAAAGAAACTGTCAATGATCTTGAACAGGGTGTAGCAACTTTGAAAATTGCATTAGCAATGAAGAAAGCATCAAAACTAATGAAATGTATTAAAATCTAAAATATTATAAAATAAAAAAATCATTTTATTGAAACTTCTCGTTTGTCTATGTGCTCGTTTAACTCCTGCTGCAGTCTAGAAACTTCCTCAAATTCTTTATCCGTTAATTTTTTGTTTTCGGATAACTTTACCATTAATTCAGTAAGTTTCAGATATGCTGGTAAAAGAATCTCAGTGTTTTGAAGCATTCTTCTAAAATGTGGGCTTGTTTCTACCAGAATATCTTGTTCTGCACGAAAAGATTTTGATCTCTTGAAATGAACATACCCAACAAGAACGAGTAATGGCACTCCAGTGCCTGCTACAATTACAATATAATGAAAAAAAGTAGGGAAAATCACACTTAGTGATGGATAGTTTTCAATTGCCAAGAAATATGTTACCGTAAGAGTGTTAATTGCTGCAAAAATATAGGCAAAATAGGTTTGCCAGCCTGTCCTAAAATAAAACCAACCTCTAAAACCTAGGTTTTTTTCCACAAATTTTTCGCCAAATTCAAGTATATCAATTTCACCACCAATTGAAATTGATTAACATGTTCCTAAAATTACTAGATATAAGATATCATGATGAAAATAAAAAACTAGCCAATGTTCTTTACAATATAGTCTAGTGCAGTGTCTGAAATTTTATGTTCGTAATGTGTATCATCCTCAAAAATTTGAAAATCACCTTTTCCTAATTGCAAAATTCTATCTTTTACAACAGATTCATAAGTATCATATCCGTTTCCTGAGAAACAACATGGATCATTTTTATTAAAAAGTTGAATATGCTTTCTTCCATCGCCATATGAACTCAAAACATATAGTTCCAAATAATTTACGTTTTGATATAGGTCCATGTTTGTTTGTTCATAATCGCCTATGTCTCTTTCATCTACTCTTAGATAAAATGGAATTGAACCAGCAACAGAAAAACTATCTGAAATTCTTTCATCAATGGAAGAATATACTACAGTAGTCCAACCACCACCAGATATGCCAATCATCGAATATCGATTAAAATCATATTCTTTTTTTAGAAAAGTCAAATTAATTTGAATTGGATCAAGGAATAATTTCATAGGATTAAAATTATTTGCTTCTAAGAATCTTAGATGTTCGTGAGAACTTAACTTCATTTGGCCTAACCCATCTATTTCTATAATTGGTTGATTATTCATTCCAATTAGAGGCATTGTTAATGCAAGAACTGTAAAATTTCTATTAAGAAAGAATTGGATAGTGTCTTTACCTAAAACAAAATCTCCACCATGCCCCTGGTGATAGATAATTAGTTTCTCATTAGATTCTTCTGGTATGAAAAGATATGAAACTGAGTTTATTCCGTATTCCATTTCAACCGTTAATCGGTCAATACGCTCTAGATTTTGAAAATCGCTATATCGAGAATCTTCTATGTTAGAATCAATCTCTGGTGATGGTGATTTATCTATTACACGCTGTAAACTTCCAACATTCCAGAAATATTCCGTTAAGAAATTTTTTTTGAAGTCAATATCTGATTTTGTCTCAATTTTAATTAAAGAATCTATATCAGCCTGATTAACAAATTGATTGTTTTCTGCGGTTTTTGGTTCAGATAAAATATCATTAGATGAATCCAAAAATTCATAGGGAAAAATCTTGTACATGCCTACAGAAAATCCATAAAAAAACACAATAAAAAATACTGATAAAATCAGTAAATACTGTGTTTTTTTCATAACAAATAATTTTAAAATTTGAATTTAAAAGGTACTCATGAATGTATTTCAACCTATAAATTATTCTTGAAAAAACATAATTAAATTGAAAGTTCTCATTGCGTCTGGTGCCGGAGGCGGTACTGCTAAGGGTAGAATTGGAAAATACTTCCATTTGAAAGAGTTTAGTAAGGCGCTTGAAAAAATGGGTGTTGACTGTAAATTAGTCCGTGAATTTGATTACATTACTGGTTTTCCAAGCAAAAGCCCAAAAGGATGGTTTTCAAAGAAAAAATTCCATGACTTGATCAATGAATATGAACCAGATATAGTGTTTGTTGACTGGCAATCACATTTTGGATTAGAGACCATTAAAGCTGGAATTCCTCTATTTGTTTTATTGAGAGGTAATCTTTGGATGGAGGTAGAATATGCAAAGAAAACCATTTACAAAGATCTAAAGACACGAACTGTGTTAAATCTAAGATTAAAAAATGCTGAGCGTGTACTTGCTAACTGTCAGGGAATTTTTACCGCTGATTTTCTCCATGATACAATCAAGGAACGTTTTCCTAATGTAAATTGTCACCACTTTTTGGAGGGATTAGATGCGTCACGTTGGTATCCTGTGTCTGGTATGAAACTACAACATCCTTGTGTAGGATTATTAGTAGACTCAAACATGTGGCATAAATCAAAAGAAATGCTTGTTCTTGATGAAGTTATCCGCGCAATGCCAACTACCAATTTTTATTGGGTTGGCGATGGTCAATACAAAGATAAAATTCTCTCAGTCTTAGAAAAATATTCGAATTTTCATTATTTAGGTTCCCTAGAATATCCAGACAAAGTCAGAGAATATCTTACCGAAATAGACGTCTATGCATTACCAACTGGGATGGATACTCTTCCCTTATCTTGCAAAGAAGCAATGGTTATGCAAAATCCTGTGATCGCAACAAATGTGGGAGGTATACCTGAGATGGTTTATGATAATAAAACAGGGTTTTTGATAAATGAAGGGGATCATGATAAATGGATAGAAAAATTATCACTTTTAATTAATGATAAAGAATTGTCACAGAAAATTGGTAACGAAGCACAAAAATTTGTAATTGAGAAATTTAACTGGGATGTTATCGCAAAACGATTTGTTAACGTAGTGGAATCATATTTGAGAGAAAATCCAACACAAAAACTTGAAAAAAACTCTTAATGCTAATAATTTCAGAATAATCTTCAAATAAAGACAATTTCGGATCTTGATATACGATGAAAAAAATAGCCATTATAGGCCTTGGTAAATGGGGAAAAAATCTGTTGAGAGAATTTTCAAATGTTTCCTGTGTTACAAAATGTCACACCAGGGGCAACCAGAAAAATATTAGTTGGCTTCGTAGGAATTATCCTAAAGTAGTTCATACTACAAGCATTAGAGATATTCTGACTGACAAAAATATTGATGCTGTTGCTATTTCTACACCTATTAACAGTCATTTCAAAATTGCAAAAAACGCTCTTGAATCTGGAAAACATGTGTTTGTGGAAAAACCCATGGCTAGTAGTGTTATTGAAGCAAAACAGCTTATCAAAATAGCTAAAAGTAAAAATCTTAATCTGTTTGTAGGACATGTTTTTCTTTATAACGAAATTTTTAAAAAAATCAAAAAAATAGATAAGCAGGAATCTATAACATATGCTCACTTTGCTTGGAAAAAATTTGGTACTTTCGATGAAGATATTTTTAAGAATCTCTTATCTCACGATATCTCTTTAATACTGGCGTTGTTTGGTTCTCCAAATAGAATAAGACTAACAAATAATGTTGGATTTATCACTACCTCGGATCGTATTAGTCTAGAATTAAACTTTACACGTAATAGAAAATGTGAGGTTAGTATTGATAGAATATCACCACATAAAGAAAAATCTGTAACATTTCTCACAAAGAAAAATTTGTTTGTTTGGAATGATGATGAACTATTAAGATTTGACAAACGAACACAGTCATTTAAAAAAATATACCAGTCAAAAAACACTCCATTACATTTAGAATGTAAAAAGTTCATCGCGAATATAACTAGCAAAAAGGTTTCATACGATTCTTCTTTCCTTGCACTTAATGTAACTCGTATATTATCTAAATTATCAAAGTGATGAATATGAAGATAGCAGTAATTGGTGGAGGTATTTTTGGAATAACAGCTGCATTTACGTTATCCCAAAATAACGAAGTTGACTTGTTTGAGAAGAATGGTGACTTGCTTTTGGCTGCTTCTGGTAGTAATCAATATCGTGTTCATAGGGGATATCACTACCCTCGTAGCAAAGAAACAGTATCGGGTATAATAAAATCTGAGGATAGTTTTAGACGAACATTTAAAGAGGCTATAGTAGATAGCTTTGATCACTATTACTGTATATCTAAAAAAGATAGTCTGACGTCTGCAAAGCAATTCTTAGATTTCAATGATGTACATGGATTGGAGTATACCATTTCAGATTTGCCATTTATGAACAAAAACAGTATAGAATTATGTGTCAGAGTAAATGAATCAGTTTATGATCCCGTAAAATTAAGACAAGCATGTTGGGAAAAACTGAAAAGTAATAATGTGAATGTTTTTCTCAATAGAGAAGTTACGGACAATATTTTTGATAATTATGATATGGTAGTTATCGCTACTTATGTAAATATCAACAAATTAGTTGAAAAATTTCCAAATTTACAAAATGAATACCAATTCGAATTGTGTGAAAAGCCCGTAGTAAAACTGCCTGAACAATTTAAGAATAAAAGTGTGGTAATAATGGATGGTCCTTTCATGTGCATTGATCCATTGGCTAATACAGATCTACATCTGTTATGTAATGTTGCACATGAAATACATCAAACAAATATTGGTAAATATCCCGAAATCGATCAGAAATATTTACCGCTGTTAGATAAAGGAATTATCAAAAATCCGTCCATTACCAACTTCGATAAATTTATTGATTCTACCATACCGTTTATTCCAGAAATAAAAAAAGCAGAACATGTGGGTTCAATGTTTACTATGCGTGTTGTGCCTCCATACGTAGAAGACACTGATGAGAGACCAACCATGGTTAGAGTTGTTAATGAACAAATAATAACAGTTTTTTCAGGGAAGATAACTACTTGTGTTGATGCTGCCAATGATATCAATAAGCTGATAGCTTCAAATCAATAAAACTAAAATTTCAAAATAAAGATTAACTAAAAAATTATTTTTTCTCTTTCTTCAATTTTTTTGCATATCTATTATTCATCTTGCTAATGATGTTAAGAGACTCGTTATTTATCAGATTAAGATTAGGTATAACGCAATGACCGCCTATAAAACTAGGATACATTTTTGGTCTATTACCTAAAAATTCTTGAATTTCATCAGAAAAGCTCCACATCTCATCATAGTCTACCCCATGTTCAATCGCAATAACATTACTTAATTGCGCATAGTTCACTAACCAACCCAGATATGATGTGTCACAAATAATTTTTGCCAATTCCAAGGTCTCTGGCTTTGACATTTTTTTTGTTTTAACACCACAACGTTTCATTGATTGGGCATATCTGGTAGTAGCCCATTTGCCTCTAGGAGCATTTGCTGAAATTACAAAAAATTTGGTGTATCGTTTAAGATCATAAACCATCCTCTTATGAACACCCCTTGTTGCACTGTATATTACAGGAATAGATAATTTCTCTTGTAATTTTTCCGTCATACCGGGCTTTATTGTGCTATGAATAACAATACATTCTGGTTGGAATTTTTTATAAAGTTTCAAAACATTGTTAATGAATTTGCCAGTTACAGGTATGGCAATGTGCAGAAATGAGGTTTTGAGGCTTTCGTATTTTTCAAATTTTCTTTCATCCATTAAATCAGGGTTTGAATCAAATCCAACTACAACACCGTGTTTAGATAATAGTTTTAAAATTGGCTTTCCTATTTCTCCAATACCTGCCACAATATCTTTTTTCATTGTTTGATTTTTTGTCTGTTAAGTTGTAAATTAATTTAGTGTAGTATTTGCACTCATGTCCTTTGTAATGAATAGTCTATACCAAATCTCAAATGCTAACAATCCAAGGAACTTATTCACATATTTGACGTCTAAATCAGTTCTGTCTATGTATTTACTAATCCACTCTTTGTTTATCCATCCATTTTTTGTAATTTCAGAATCTATCAGATATTCTTGACATAGAGATTGGCCAAATGACTTCCATAAATTGAGCGTGTTCACATTAAATCCTAATTTTTCATTTTGAATTAATTTTTCCATATTATATTTAGATAATAATTTTCGTAAAGACATTTTACCAATATCCTTAGTTCCATCATATTTGTGCTGAAAAGGTATACTCAAAGCATGGGAGATCATATCTTCAGATAATAATGGAGATATAGACTCCACACCAAAATGATTCAGTATTTTTGTATTGACTGGATTAAAATTATATAGTAATTTTCCATTATAGTCCGCCAAAAATACTTGTTCAATAGGTGATAGAGGATTATCAAAATAAGGAACTAATGTATCATAAATTAATTCCCAAGAAAATTTAGATTTTTTTCCAAAGAGTTTTTCCTGATCAGGAACTCTATCCCTTTCGTGACATGACAAATATGCCTTAGCCTTTTCTAATGGAGTAGAATTACTACCTATCAAAGACAAAAATTTTTTGTACCTAAATGTATACCCTCCAAATAACTCATCTCCACCATCACCAGAAGCGAGATATTTTGAAAGAGACTGTGATTTTTTGACAACATGGTACCAATGAAGATCCCAAAAAGGAAGTTTGATTATGCTGATGGCTTTAGGCAGCTCACGTAGATAATTTTCTATGTGAATAACATGATGATCTGCTCCCAATTCAGTAGCAATTCTTGCTGCACTTTCTGTTTCATCTATACTGTTTGCGAATTTAACTGAGATAGCATGAACTTGTATGTCAGGCACAGCCTTTTTTATCAAAGTGAGAATTAATGTAGAATCAATTCCCCCACTTAGCGCAATACATATCTTCTTGACCGATGAAACACTCAGCTGTTTTTTTATAGTTTCTTGAATTGTATTTTCAATAAATTCAATCGAAGGTTTTTGAATTGAAGGTTTTAAATCACTCCAGGCTTTTTGAGGTAAATTTGGTTTTATACTGGGATCATATCTAAGTGTTAGAATATTTGTGATTGAATCGGGTTTAACTTTAGATAGTCCTTGTTCAGAACTCAACGTGAGTTTTTGACATTCTTTCTTAATTACTCTTTGGAAGAATTAATCAATCCAATAGCTTTTATGCAATTAATCTGATTTTTCCACTGTGAAAATACTATTAATCTCACCAACTGAGAAGGGTATTGGTGGCATTGCACAACATGTTCAAGGTCTTTCTCAATTCTTAACTAAACAAAATCATAGAGTTGATATTATATCCTCAAAGAATACCTTCACTATTCCGGTAAAAGGACTTAAAAATCCTAGCTTTATGTTATCATCATTTTTGAAAACTAGATCAATGAAAGATAATGACATTGTCCATGCGCACAATATCCCATCTGCTCTTGCTATGAAAAAAACTTCTGGAAAAAAAATTCTATCGCTTCATGGTATCTATTCACAACAAATTACTGAGTTACATGGAAAAATTTATTCTAACATTTCAAAAAATTATGAAGAAAAGGCGTTAAAATGGGCTGATTCAATAACCGCCATATCAAAAGAAGCATGTGACTACTACTCTAAAAGTGGATTTGATGTCATTCATGTTCCAAATGCTATAGATCTTACTAATTTTCCAAAAAAAGCGACTAGAAAATTTGAGAACCAAATTATTTACGCGGGACGTTTATCGAAAGAAAAAGGAATAAACACATTGCTAGATGTTGCTAAGCGTCTACCTGCAGAATATAATCTTCTTATTGCGGGAATGGGGCCTGAGGAGGAAAAAGTACGTAGTCTAGCTAACTCTAAACCAAATGTACATTATTTAGGATATCAATCTAAACAGAACACCATCTCGTTAATACGCGGATCAGATTTGGTTATACAACCATCTCTTATGGAAGGGATTAGTTCTACACTACTTGAAGCAATGGGCTGCGGAACATGTATTCTAGCTAGTAATGTGGGTGGTAACGTGGAAATAATTGAGAATAATAAGACGGGTGTTCTTATTGAACCTAATAACGCAGAAAAACTCTTAGACAAAATCTCTGATTTGTTAATAGAAGATAAAAAAAGAGTTGCTATGGCTACTCAAGGTCTCAAAACTATTGTAAAATATGACTGGAAGCAAGTAGGAAAACTTTACCTTGATATTTATGAATCGCTTTTGGATTAATATATGTAATAGAAAAAAATTTCTTAATTATTTAATTTATTTCAAATAAGATTGTATAATTTTAATAAAATTTTTTGTAACTAATTCCCAGTTAAACGTGTCTTCAATAAATTTACGACCCTCAACTCCCATTTTTTCTGATAGGTCTTTATCCTCAAGTAGTAATGAAAATTTATCAATTAATTGTTCATGATTTCCTTGTTGTACCAAAAATCCAGTTTTACCATCTATCATCATTTCTTGATTTCCTCCTACATTAGTGGCAACAACTGGTTTTTTCATTAATTGTGCCTCTTTTAGAGTCAGTGATGCTAAATCCATTCCTGTTATCAAAGCATAAACATCAATCTCACTTAGATACTCTCTAACCTTATCAGGATATTGTAAATTTCCTAACCAATGAAAATTATCATATTGATCAAGTTCAGAAAGTACCCGTTCTCGTAGCGGACCATCTCCAGCCCAATAAAAATGAGTATTTGGCATTTTTTCTAAAACATTTTTTAAAACTAGCATTTCAGAAGTTTTTCCCCACCAATTGGCACGCTGTAATAAACCAACGCATGGATGTTTCAGATTCATTCCTTTGACTTTATACCATTTAGACGCGTCAACTCCCTCAGAAAATACACTTGTAGATTTGCCTGGAACAAATTTGTTTGTAATTTTTTCTAAGTATTTACAAATTGGTAAAATCGCTGTTGCCCCATTAAAGATTTCTTTGCCCAATTTATCCCATTGTTGTAATGCAATTCTTTTCGGTAGTGATTTGTATATTGTTTTTTTATTCCAATTAATTTCTGACCAGTAATGACCTCGTAGAAGAACAAATAGTGGAATATTTGCCTTTAGTGCATCAATACCAAAATGTCGTTGCCTATCGACAAAAATTGCGTCTGGTTTGAATTCCTCTATTAATTTGGTAAACTTTTTGCTTTTTTGAAACCATGTTCCTATTTTCCTACTTGGAAATCCATCAGAATAATCAGCATCAAAAACTAATTTTGATTCAACACCTAACTTATTCAATGTGTTAGAAAATTCTTTCAAATGAAAAAAAAACGTACTGGAGCCGCCTATTAGTATTTTCAAATTTTTCCCTTTGTTACTACTAGATTTTTCTCAATTATAATAGATAATCGATTAAAATATACTAGATGTCTTGAAAATCTTTATTTGAAATAATTGTAGTTAGCCAATCAGACAGAACAGTTTTTGGTTCCCAATTAAGCAGTTTTCTTATCAGTTGTGTATCTGCTTGAGTTGATCTTACATCACCAGATAGTTCTGGACCATGAATGGGTTTCAAAGATAAACCTGATGCATCAATAATTAGATTCGCTAAATCTAGAATTGATATAGGTAAACCACTTCCAACGTTAAGGAATTTATGATTAATGCTACTGCCCATAGCTGAAATATTAGCTTGAACAACATCATCTATATGCACAAAATCTCTAGTTTGTAAACCATCTCCATTAATTTTTGGAGGTTTTTTTTGCTGAATGTTATGCAAGAACAGCTTGATAACCCCAGCATATTCCTTTGACTGTCTCTTCCCAAAAACGTTGAAATAACGAAGGCCTATAACTTTCACACCCATTTCAGAATATTTTTTAGCTAAATATTCATCATCAAGTTTTGTTTCAGCATACGGATTAATTGGTTTTCTATCATCATCTTCTTTAATTGGTACTTTTTTTGGGTTACCATATACACTAGAAGAGCTTGCATAAACTACTTTGAACCCATATTCCCTTGCTAATTTGAATATATTTTCAGTTCCATTAACATTAACATCAACATATTCATCTTTCATGTTAAAGGATTGTTGTACGGAAGCTAATGCAGCCTCATGATAAACATCGCTCACATCACTAACCAATTTTTCAAGAAGATTATAATCTCTGATATCACCATTAACAAAAGTAATCTTATCATTAATTTTTACAAGATTCTCTTTCTTTCCAGTATGGAGATTGTCTAAAACTGTTACGTCATCACCACGTTGAACTAAATATTCTGCAATATGGCTTCCAATAAAGCCTGCACCTCCCGTCACAAGAATTTTCATATTTTTTGTCCTAGACCAATGGCATAATATTTTGCATCTAAATTTTTGTGAGAAAGAATTCTTCTACTATCTATTATGAATTTTTTATTCATGTATTTTATGGTTTTATTATCAATTTTTTCATATTCTTTCCATTGAGTCATAATAATAGCACATTGACAATTTTTTAGTGCAGATGAAATAGTGGTCGTGTATTTGACGTTACTATGAAAAATTTTTCTAGCATTATTCAGAGCTTTTGGATCATGAATTGTTACACTAGCCCCTAACTTCATTAATTTACGAGCAAGTTCAATGCCCATTGAATCTCGTATATCATCAGTATTTGGTTTGAATGCTACACCTAAAACGGTAATCTTTTTTCCTTTGATTTTTCCAATATTGTGTTTTATTAACGCCATAATATTACTAATTTGTAGTTTGTTTGTTTTTTCTACAGCGTTAAGTAAGGTAGGCTTGACACCAATTTTAGATGATAAATTAATTATTGCATTCATATCCTTTGGCAAGCAAGAACCACCATATCCAGGTCCAGCATTAAGAAACAGGTTTCCTATTCTAGGATCTAATCCTATCGCTGCTGCTATATCATCAATGTTTGTATCGGGAATTGCTTGACAAATATTTGCGATTTGATTAATAAAACTAATTTTTGTTGCTAAAAATGAATTATTTGCATATTTTATCATCTCTGCAGTTTGATGATTTGTAATAATTATTGGAACATTTGGATTAAATCTAGAAAAGAATTTTTCAGTTTTCTTCATAAATTTTGTCTTGTATCCTCCTAATACGATAACATGTGGCTTTTTTGTGTCCTGTATTGCATTACCTTCTTGTAGAAATTCTGGATTTGAAATTAAACCAAAGTCCTTACCTGCTTTTTTCCTGGAATTTTTCTCTAAAATTGGTAATATAACATTCTTCGTTGTTCCTGGAATCACTGTACTTTTGATGAGTATGATCGGT
>Ga0114932_10001904_pt1 | contig 22924 bp, 25 predicted proteins | sample 2SBtaG_2_FD_87286 | JGI IMG/M metagenome (GOLD analysis project Ga0114932, IMG submission 87286) | Deep subsurface microbial communities from Kolumbo volcano to uncover new lineages of life (NeLLi) - 2SBTROV12_ACTIVE470 metaG | ecosystem: Environmental > Aquatic > Marine > Volcanic ...
GAGGGCGTTATTGTACGTCCTGTTGGCGGCTATGAGTTGCCTAATCATTTACGTGTCAGCATTGGCCTGCCTGAAGAAAACCAGGCCTTTATTAAGGCAATGAAAAAGCTGCGTGGTTAATTCTATTCATTTAGAGCCGCGACAGCATTGTCGCGGTACTGTCACCTTACCCGGTTCAAAAAGCATTGCTAACCGGGCATTGCTTATGGCTGCTTTATGCCAGACTCCCGTCATCTTACATAATTTACTGGTTAGCGACGACACCAGCCGCATGCGTGAAGCTCTTAATGCACTGGGAGTGAGCTTTGAAGATGACAAACTCACTACCCGGGTGCATGGGTTAGGAGGGCATTGGAATAAACCGGCTTCTGAGCTCTATCTGGGAAACGCCGGCACGGCAATGCGGCCGCTCATAGCTGTGTTAGCGGCAACATTAAAAAGCGAACACCAAGCGGTAGTGTTAAAAGGTGATGCCCGAATGCATGAGCGACCTGTAAAGCACTTAATTGATACTATACAGCCTCGTGGGGCAGGAGTTAATTATCTGGGGGAGACAGGGTTCCCTCCGTTAGAAATGACTTCTGGTTTAAAGCCGGGTCACTTTGAAATTGATGGTTCGGTATCCAGCCAGTTTATCTCGGCCTTACTGATGGCACTGCCGTTACTGCCCGGTGACTCAACCCTGACATTAAAAGGGAATGTGGTTTCACGACCTTACATTGAACTGACGCTGCAAATGCTGTCCGACTTTGGCATTTCGATAAAAGAAGACGCTCCTCAGTGCTACGCTATTACTGGCGGGCAATGCTACCAGTCGCCAGGCGAATACTGGGTCGAAGGCGATGCCAGTGCTGCCTCTTATTGGATGGCTGCCGCGCTGTTAGGTAAAGGTCCGGTTGAGATTATCGGTGTTGGTAAAAACTCGATTCAGGGCGACAAACGCTTCGCCGAAGTCATTGAAGCCATGGGCGCGTCAGTGAGCTACCATAAAAACAGCATGACCGTATCCGGCACAGGAAGTGTACAGGGCATTGACCAGGACTTTAATGATATTCCCGATGCGGCAATGACAGTCGCGCCACTGGCTTTATTCGCAAATAAGCCGACGACAATTCGTAATGTCGCAAACTGGCGGGTTAAAGAAACCGACCGCCTTCATGCTATGGCAACTGAGCTGCGAAAGCTCGGTGCCACAGTCGATGAGGGCGAGGACTTTCTCCGCATTGAACCGCTGAAACACTGGCGACATATTGCAATTGATACTTATGACGATCACCGCATGGCAATGTGCTTTTCGTTAGTAGCATTTTCCTCCGCTGGAGTGACAATCAATGATCCCGGTTGTTGTGCAAAGACCTATCCCGACTATTTTTCCGAGTTTTCACGGCTCTGTCACAGTTAACTCTTAGACTCGCTGACTTTGATTAATGCAATTTTTTTACAAATGCGTATAATTGCGCGGCTAAATGCTGCGTAATGCAGAGCAATTAGAGGATTTTATGACAACTCATATTCCAGTCATTACGATTGACGGGCCGAGTGGGGCAGGAAAAGGAACTATCAGTCGATTATTGGCTGAAAAGCTAGGATGGCACTTGCTGGACAGTGGCGCAATTTATCGCGTACTGGCATTAGCGGCTTTGCACCATGATTTTACGCCGGAAGATGAAGAAAGCCTGGTGGCTTTGGCGGCGCACCTGGATGTGAAGTTTGAAGCAGAAGAGGAACGCTCATTGACACATATTATTCTTGAAGGCGAGGATGTGACCATGACCATCCGTACCGAGCAAGTGGGTAATATGGCGTCAAAAATAGCGGCTTTACCACGAGTCAGAGAAGCTCTACTGCGCCGCCAGCGTGGGTTTAAAGAGCTTCCGGGTCTGGTGGCCGACGGCCGTGATATGGGAACTGTTGTTTTCACTGATGCCGATGCCAAAATCTTTTTAACGGCTTCTGCCGAAGAGCGTGCAAGACGACGCTTTGGGCAATTGAAGGAAAAAGGTTTTGATGCTAATATTGATCAATTAGTGAACGAAATTAAAGAAAGAGATGATCGTGATACGAATCGCTCGGTGGCACCTCTTAAGCCAGCTGAGGATGCGTTGTATCTGGATTCCACTGATACGTCCATAGAGGACGTGTTGGAACAAGTATTGACGTTTGCGCACAGCAAACTCTCAAAGACTAGCTAGGGTCAGGTGACCTTAATTAGGCGTCTGTTGTAAGGAAGCGAACAGACTATTTTAATAACCCCGCTGTATACGGAAGTTCAGTGGACGTCTTATTTATAAGCGAAGTTAATTACTATGTCAGAAAATTTTGCAGAATTATTTGAAGAAAGCCTAAAGGAAGTTGAAACACGCCCGGGCTCCATTGTTAAAGGTACTATCGTTGCTATCGAAAAAGATTTGATCCTGGTTGATGCCGGCCTTAAATCAGAAAGCGCGATTCCAGCAGAACAATTCCGTAATGCAGAAGGTGAATTAGAAGTCAGCGTCGGCGACGTAGTTGACGTAGCCCTTGATGCAGTTGAAGACGGCTTTGGCGAAACCATTCTGTCTCGCGAAAAAGCGAAGCGTTATGAAGCATGGCTGCAACTGGAAAAAGCACACGAAGACAATGCAACCGTTATCGGTATTATCTCTGGTAAGGTTAAGGGTGGCTTTACAGTAGACTTAGGCGGCGTTCGCGCGTTCTTGCCTGGTTCACTGGTTGATGTACGTCCAGTACGTGAAACAACGCACCTGGAAAACAAAGATTTAGAATTCAAAGTTATCAAGCTTGATCAAAAACGTAACAACGTTGTTGTTTCTCGCCGTGCTGTTATCGAGAAAGAAAACAGTGCAGAGCGTGAAGAGCTGCTTGAAAACTTGCAAGAAGGCCAGGAAGTTCAGGGTATCGTTAAGAACCTGACTGACTACGGCGCGTTCGTTGACTTAGGCGGCGTAGATGGCTTATTGCACATTACCGATATGGCTTGGAAACGCGTTAAGCACCCAAGTGAAATCGTAAACGTTGGCGATGAAATCACTGTTAAAGTATTGAAGTTTGACCGTGAACGCACTCGTGTATCTCTTGGCCTTAAGCAGTTAGGCGAAGATCCGTGGGCTGATATCGCAAACCGCTACCCAGAAGGGCATCGTTTAACTGGTCGTGTTACGAACTTGACTGATTACGGTTGCTTCGTCGAAATCGAAGAGGGTGTTGAAGGTCTTGTTCACGTATCAGAAATGGACTGGACTAACAAAAACGTTCACCCTTCTAAAGTGGTTAACCTGGACGACACTGTTGAAGTTATGGTTCTGGAAATTGACGAAGAACGTCGTCGCATTTCACTAGGCCTTAAACAGTGTAAACCTAACCCATGGGAAGAGTTTGCGAAAAACCACAATAAAGGCGAGCAAGTTACTGGTAAGATCAAGTCAATCACTGACTTTGGTATCTTCATCGGTCTTGACGGCGGTATTGATGGTTTGGTTCACTTGTCAGATATTAGCTGGAACGCTACTGGCGAAGAAGCCGTTCGTGATTACAAAAAAGGTGAAGAAGTTACCGCTGTAGTCATGCAAGTTGATGCTGAACGTGAGCGTATTTCACTGGGTATCAAGCAGCTTGAAGAAGACCCATTCAATAACTACCTGGCGGCCAATAAAAAAGGTGCTATTGTTACAGGTACAGTTACTGAAGTAGACGCTAAAGGGGCTAAAGTTGAATTAGCTGAAAGCGTTGAAGGTTATGTTCGTGCCGCTGACATTTCACGCGACCGCGTTGAAGATGCAAGCACTGAACTGAGCGTTGGTGATTCTATTGAAGCTCGCTTCATGGGCGTTGACCGTAAAAACCGTACTCTGAGCTTGTCTATCCGTGCGAAAGACGAAGTTGAAGAGAAAGAAGCGGTTGAAAGCGTTAATAAGCAACAGGACAGTGGTTCTGGTCTTAACAGCGCAATGGCAGAAGCCTTTAAAGCTGCAAAAACTGACGACGAATAATTTACTGCACTGTTGCAGTTAATTTGAAGGAGGTAATGATGACTAAATCAGAGCTGATTGAAAGGTTAACTTTGAAGCACGAGTTACCTCCTAAGCAGGTTGAAGCTTCGGTAAAAGAGATACTCGAACAGATGGTGCAATCCTTATCGCAAGGTAAGCGCGTTGAAATTCGGGGCTTTGGAAGCTTCTCTTTGCATTATCGGGCTCCTCGTGTTGGCCGTAATCCTAAAACAGGTGATCCTGTTGAATTGGATGGAAAATATGTACCGCATTTTAAAGCGGGCAAAGAGCTTCGCGAGAGGGTCGATACATTAAGTTAGTTTTTACGCTCGATTGATAAAAACGGCATGCTATACTGGCATGCCGTTTTTTTATAACTAACAGGTAAGCAATTATGCTTAAAAAGCTGCTTATTCTCATTCCTGTATTAATCATATTTCTTTTAGCAATGGCTTTTGGTGCGCAGAACCCGCAAACCGTGGTTGTTAATCTACTGGTGCTGCAAACAGAGATGGCTGTTGCGTCGCTGCTTGCTATCTTTTTTGGTAGCGGTTTTCTGGTTGGTATTTTATTACTTGCTTATCGAGTTTATCCTGGCGCTATCGGTATAATCGTTTAGTTAAGCGTTTAAATAAACTGGACAAGGAGAGTTAACGGCTCATGTTGGAGCTTCTCTTCCTGCTTCTACCAATTGCTGCTGCCTATGGCTGGTTCATGGGGCGTAATAGTGTTCGCACCGAAGAGCGAAAAGAGCAGAAGCGTTTCTCCAAACAGTATGCGACTGGTATAAATCTGTTGCTTTCAGATCAACCCGACAAGGCAGTTGATCTATTTGTTGAGCTGTTGGATGTCGACAGCGAAACCATTGAAACTCACTGGACCTTAGGCAAGTTATTTCGTCGCAGAGGCGAAGTTGACCGCGCAATAAAAATTCATAAAAACCTGACGTCACTTCCCAACCTGTCTGAGCACGACCGCTTAACGGCTATGTACGAGTTGGGTAAAGACTACCTTTCTGCCGGAATCTATGACCGCGCTGAACAAATGTTTGCAGGCTTACAGAGTTACAAGTTATTCCGGGAAAAAAGCCAAAAGCACCTTCTTGAGCTTTATGAGTCCACGCACGAATGGGATAAAGCCATTAAAATAGCTTTGCGTCTGGCGAAGCAAAGCAGCCACGCGCGAGTCGTTCTCGCTCAGCTATATTGCGAACTTGCCGAATTAGACGACAATGTTCCCAGTAAAATAAAGCATTACAGCAAAGCGCTTAAACACGATAGTAATTGCGTTAGAGCGGTTCTCTCCCTGGGAAAAATCCATATGAAAGAAGGGGAGTATGGGGAGTCTATTAATTACTTAACCCGGGTGTTCGAGCAGGACAAATCATTCGTTTGCGAAACCATTCCTTTGCTAGAGGAAGCTTACGAGAAAACATCGGATACTCATACTTTTATCGAATTTCTACACAGTTGCGTTGAGCACAATGCGGGGATAACAGCCGCTATTACATTGTCAGAAAAAATCTGTGAATCACAAAGTATTGAAGACGCAGAACACTTTATGACCCATGTTTTAGAGCAGCACCCGACTATGCGCGGATTCCATCATTTAATGGGGTTACACATTCGAGCCGCTGATGTGGGCAATGCACGTGACAGCCTTCGGAGGCTGCGTAAGATGGTTCACGAGCACATAGTGCAGCGCCCCAATTATAAGTGCCGTCACTGTGGTTTCTCCGGACATACTTTATATTGGCGTTGTCCATCGTGTAAGAGCTGGGCAACAACAAAACCTATTTTTGGATTAGATGGTGAATAACAACATGGCGTTACCGAAAATTTATGTTGCATTAGATTGCCAGACACAGGAAGCCGCTGACAATTTAGTGAGTCAATTACCAGCTGGAAAAGTTGGTCTTAAAGTGGGTAAGGAATTGTTTACTGCTATTGGACCCGACTGGGTGAAAAAGCAGGTTGAGCAAGGTTTTTCAGTATTTTTAGACTTAAAGTTTCATGATATTCCAAATACAGTGGCTAAGGCGGTAACCTCAGCAGCTAAAATGGGTGTTGATATAGTGAACGTGCACGCCAGCGGCGGTACCGAAATGATGAGCGCGGCAAGGGATGCATTAAAGCAATTTGATAAACCACCTTTATTAATAGCCGTGACTGTACTCACCAGCATGAGTGATTCTGACCTAAACGAAATAGGAATTCAGGCAACTGCGGAACAGCAAGTACTTAAACTGGCAAAACTAGCGCAGCAGGCTGGCTTGAACGGCGTGGTTTGTTCTGCTCAGGAAGCTCGTATGCTGAAACGTGATTTGGGTACGTCATTTAAGCTTGTAACGCCGGGTATCCGACCTGCCAACAGCGCCACTGGTGACCAAAAGCGGGTTATGACACCAGAAGCCGCAATAGAGGCTGGAGTCGATTACATGGTTATTGGGCGACCCATTACGCAGGCAACTGACCCAACCGCCAGCGTTGCGGAGATATTAACCTCTATAGGAGAATAACTCACTTACGCCTTCGCAATGTCGTAATCTTCTAATAACGCTAAAAACTTCGGCTATAGTGTCTTTACTGCAGTGACGCAGTGATTTTTCAATAGGGAATGACACTATGAAGCTAAAATTAATCTCCATACTTGTTGCCTCATCGCTGGTTTTAGCAGCAGGGGCGCGAGCCACTCCGTTATCCGCCTTGCCAAACTTATCTCCAGTAGCACAGACTGAAGAGGTTAAAACCGTCAATATCAATACGGGTTCAGCACAAGAGATATCGGCTGTCCTGGTTGGTGTCGGTGAGAAACGGGCTGAGCAGATCATCGAGTTAAGAGAGCAACTGGGTGGCTTTACCGAAGTAGAGCAATTACTTGATGTAAAAGGTATTGGTGCTAAAACCTTAGAGAAAAACCGAGCCTTTATTACTATTAAGCCGTAACGGCAGTAAACTCCAGAGATAAAAAAGGCCGGTAGTTTGTTGCTACCGGCCTTTTTTTATTTCCTTACTAAACTTTCGTTTAGCTCAATTTAGTCACATTTTGCCATTTCGGCATAAGAAGTCGAACGCGCCTGAGAAATACTGGCGATACGACTGTCTTTAACAAACTGAGGACGATTATCTGATGATGCTACAGGCAGAGCCTTAAAGGCTTCTTTGCGTTCTTCAGCTGTTGCCTTTGTCATTGCAGAAAATGATGAACCACTTAATGAACGGTTAGGTATAACCGCTTCGGTTTTCATTTGCTTGCGTTTTTGCCCCGCAGCCCGTTGATGACGAGGAGAGCGGCGAGAGCGATCTCTGCTTTTCTTCTCTTCAGCCTTAGGCTCTGGCTTTTCTTCAACAGTGTCTTCTGTCTCAGTTGCCTTTGCAGGCTCTTCAGCGGTTTCAGAGCTATTACTTTGCTCTTCTTTAGCTGGTTCTGGCACGGCTTCACTGGCTTGCTCAACTGATGTTTCTGCTTTGTCATCAGATGCGACTTCTGGCTGAGCTTCAGGTTTAGTTGTGTCCGGCGTTTGCACTGTTTCGCCTGTACTGGTTTCAGTTTGTTGAGTTGCTTGAGTGTCCGCTTGAGGTGCTTTCTCTTCGGTACTCTCATCAACACTCTTCTCTACGCTCTTCTCTTCACTCTGTTCTGCCGGAGTCGCAGATTGAGTCTGATTTTGTACTAATTCAGCAGCTGCCTGCATACGCGGATCCAGCACCTTATCAGAAATTGCTTTATTCTCGCTCTTGTCAGAACCCGATTGCTTTGCAGGTTTCTCTTTAGCCTGGGTTGGCTTCTGAGTATCTGCACCATCAGTCGACGCATCAACAGCCTTTTGAGCTGGCTGTGTTGGTTCTTTAGCTTCTACTGAATCGCCAGTCGATGAAACGCGAACGGATTTTTCAATCGGCTTACGTTGACGACGAGGTTTATCCTGAACAGCTTTAGCCTCTTTTGGCTTTTCTGCTTCAGCCGGGCTATCAACTTGCTCGTTCTTAGCCGCTTCTGGTTTTGGCTGCTGCTGATTTTTATTGCTGCGGCCACGACGTCTGCGATCGTTACGGTTGCGACTATTACGGTTACCTGCGTCATCGCGAGATTCCGTTGATTTATCTTCTGTAGCTGCAGAGGTGTTTTCTTTACTGGCTTCCTTGTCCTTACCCGCTGACTGGTTGCGGCCTCGCTGCTGGCGGTTTCCTGAGCGGCGATTACGGCCACGACGTTGCTGATTCCGCTGGTTCTGAGCATTGCGTTCTTTTTCTTTCTCAGCTTCAGCCTGTTTCTGTGCTTCATCTGAACCAAATAAGCCAGAGAACCAAGTCGCTAAACGACTCAACAAGGATGGTTGAGCTGCTTTTTTCTCTTCAACTTTAGGAGCCGGTGCTGGCGTAGGAGCTGCACTCGGTGCCTGAAGGCCTTTTAATGCAGGCTCTTCAAATTTAGCTTTATCCTGAGTCAAAGTAATAGAAACCGTAGATTCAGTTTGCTCCGGTTTTTGCACCAACTCAAAACTGGCCGATTCCGGAACTTCGTCATCACGAATACGTAACACTTCAAAGTGAGGTGTTTCCATATGGTGATTCGGGATAATAACGATTTTCACGTTATGACGCTTTTCAATATGATTTACGGATTGACGCTTTTCATTGAGCAAATAAGTTGCGACATCGACCGGAACCTGAGCATGCACCTGAATGGTGTTGTCTTTTATGGCTTCTTCTTCAATCAAGCGCAAGATCGACAGAGCTAAAGAATCGCTCGAACGTATAGTTCCCTGACCATTACAACGAGGGCAAACATTGTTTGCTGATTCGCCCAGCGAAGGACGTAAACGCTGACGAGACATTTCCATCAAGCCAAAGCGCGAAATGCGGGCTACCTGAATACGCGCTCTGTCCTGAGATAAGCTATCGCGTAAACGATTTTCAACATCACGTTGATGGCGGGCAGGGGTCATATCAATAAAGTCGATAACCACTAAGCCGCCAACGTCGCGTAAACGCAACTGACGTGCTATTTCTTCGGCTGCTTCAAGGTTGGTCTGCAATGCCGTTTCTTCGATATCGCCACCTTTAGTTGCACGTGACGAGTTAATATCGATGGATGTCAGTGCTTCGGTTGGGTCGATAACAATTGAACCACCTGACGGAAGGCGGACTTCGCGCTGGAATGCAGATTCAATTTGGCTTTCAATCTGGTAGTGACTGAAAAGCGGAACATCGCCTTCGTATTGTTTTACGCGTTGTAAAAAATCCGGACGAATAAGCTGTATATGACTACGGACTTGCTCGTAAACTTTCGGGCTATCGATGAGAACTTCACCGATGTCTCGGCGCAGGTAATCGCGTAAGGCGCGGAAAATAACGTTGCTTTCCTGATGAATAAGGAAAGGAGCAGGGCGCTCGTCAGCAGCTTTGCTAATGGCTTCCCAATGATTAAGCAGAACATTCAAGTCCCACTCAAGCTCTTCTTTTGACTTGCCTACACCGGCGGTACGGACGATCAGTCCCATTTCTTTAGGAACATTGAGGTCAGATAGCGCTTCTTTTAGTGCTGAACGTTCATCGCCCTCAATACGGCGAGATATACCACCGGCTCGGGGGTTGTTCGGCATGAGCACCAAATAGCTGCCAGCCAGGGAAACAAAGGTAGTTAAGGCGGCGCCTTTTTGGCCTCGCTCTTCTTTGTCTATTTGAACAATAACTTCCTGGCCTTCTTTAACCACATCTTTGATGTTGGGGCGACCCTGGAAGGTATAACCTTGTGGAAAATAGGTTTTAGCTATTTCTTTAAGAGGAAGGAAGCCGTGGCGTTCTGCGCCATAATCGACAAAGGCAGCTTCGAGACTTGGCTCTATGCGTGTGATTTTGCCTTTATATATGTTTGCTTTTTTCTGTTCGTGACCAGGGCTTTCAATATCTAAATCGTAAAGGCGCTGACCGTCAACCAGCGCAACACGCAACTCTTCTAATTGCGTGGCATTAATTAGCATTCTTTTCATTACTGTGACTCAATTCTTTGGGCCACAATATGACACGCCCCAATGGCGATCGTGCAATTATCGAATTCGTCTGTCGCTGCAAGCCCTTTGGGACCTGCGTTACCCGTCATCTACAACGTGTAACTAAAATGAGTTTGACTGTGCCGATAACACCAACTGTTCGGTGTCATATTGTCGCTAAATTTTACGTCTGCAATCGATTATGAAACAAAGCGTATTCAATGTGCTGTGTTCTTCTCCGTGCCATCAACATCTCGGCTAGTCACTTCATTAGACTTTAAAACCGTACGCTGATGTGGATAATGCGTCGCTCTGTTATTTCGATTGCGCGAAATATATTCTTCGTCTGCCATCTTCGATGGGCTTTGACACTTAATTATTCCATGAAAACCACTGAAAATACAAGCAACAATTTCGCTGTTGAATCTTGTAGATGATGGTAAAATAGCGGCATGAAAACAATTCAACAAGAAGTACGCTGGCATACTGTCTCTGCAGAAGAGTCAGGGCAGCGAATAGATAACTTTCTCATTGCGCAATTACGCGGTGTACCTAAGTCTTTGGTGTACCGAATTGTTCGTAAAGGTGAAGTGCGAGCGAATAAAAAGCGGATAAAACCGGACTATAAGTTAAAGGAAGGAGACCTCATTCGCATTCCTCCGGTAAAAGTGAGTGAAAGGCCTGACCTTCCGTCTGCTAATTTAGAGCAGGTTGCAGCTCTGGAGCACGCGATCCTCTATGAAGATGACGCTTTGATGTTAATTAATAAACCATCAGGAGTCGCCGTACATGGCGGCTCCGGGTTGCAGTTCGGTCTTATTGAAGGCTTAAGAGCGCTGCGGCCAAAAGAGAAAAGCTTAGAGCTGGTTCACCGAATAGACCGCGACACCAGTGGCTTGTTGCTGGTTGCTAAAAAACGTTCAGTGCTGAGAAGTTTGCATGAACAGTTGCGTAACAAAGAAATGAATAAGCAATATCTGGCGTTGGTTCGCGGTCAATGGCAAAAACGGGTTCGCAGTGTTGAGGCGCCGTTAAAAAAGAACACCTTAAAATCTGGCGAGAGAATTGTACGCGTTGATGCAGAAGGCAAAGCCTCTTTGACGCGTTTCAGAATTCAGCAAAGGTATAAGGAAGGGACATTAGTTGAAGCGTCGCCAGTTACCGGCCGCACCCATCAAATTCGTGTTCACGCGTTACACGCCGGTCATCCTATAGCGAAAGATCCTAAGTACGGTGATACAGATTTCGATAACACTATGTCTAGGCTTGGGTTAAACCGACTGTTTTTGCACGCCTGGCAGCTGCGTTTTCTGCATCCTGTTACAGGAAAAGAAGTGGCTTTTGAAGCCCCTCTGGATGACAACTTACAGCAAACGTTAAAGCAGCTGACGGCACAATAATAAGGACAGCTTATAATGATGTACGATAAGCGACTTGTGGTGTTTGACTGGGACGGCACTTTAATGGACTCCATTGGCCGAATTGTGTCATCTATGCAAAATACAGCGCAGCATACGGGGTTACCCGTTCCGACCGAGGTTTCAGTCAGAGATATTATTGGTTTAAGCCTTGAACCTGCAATAGAGAAACTGTTCGGCGTGCTTAACGCGGCACAACTGAATAATTTTTTGACTCAGTATCGTGATGAATATGTCGACTTGAATACAACGCCGTCGCCATTATTTCACGATGCAAAAGCGATGCTTTCTCAGTTATCCAGTGCCGGTTATCGTTTGGCCGTTGCGACGGGCAAGGCTCGGCGTGGATTGCAACGAGTCTGGGCGGAAAGTGAAACCGAACATTACTTTGATACTTCGCGGTGCGCCAGTGAAACTAAAGGTAAGCCTGACCCCCAGATGCTTTATGAAATTATGAATGAACTTAAAACTCAGCCTGAACACACCCTAATGGTTGGAGACTCTGTTCACGATATGAAAATGGCGGTTGCCGCTGGTGTACAGGCAATTGGTGTAAGCTTTGGCGTGCATGACGCTGAACGTTTGCGCGAAGCCGGTGCTACAATAGTGGTCGATTCGCTTTCAGAGCTCAGCAATAAACTTGTCAGGGAGACATTATGACGTTGCCATTAATTCTGGGATCAGGTTCTAAGTACCGTCGCGAAATTTTAGATAGACTGCATTTGAACTACGATGTTGTGAAGCCGGACATAGATGAGAGTGCGATTAGCTCAGAAAGCCCACAACAGTTAGTGGGGCGTTTAGCAGAAGCAAAAGCCCGGGCAGTTGAGAAGAGAATGACTTACGATAACGCTATTATTATTGGTTCCGACCAGGTTGCTGTTTGTGATGGCAATATTTTAGGTAAACCCGGCAACCATGAAAATGCGGTGCGACAATTGTCCAGCTTTATTGGTAAAACAGTAACCTTTTATACTGGGCTGGCTGTTTTTAATACAGAGGCTCAACAATGCGAAGTAAGAGTAGAGCCGTTTGAAGTTGAGTTTCGTCAATTGACTGCCGAAGAAATAGAACGTTACGTTGAACTTGAAAACCCCTTTGATTGTGCCGGCAGCTTCAAAAGCGAAGGGCTGGGAATCAGTTTGTTCAGTGGTTTAAAAGGCAACGACCCCAATACACTCATCGGGTTACCAGCTATCGCTTTACTGGATATGTTGAGAACTCACGGAATTAACCCTCTAAATAAGGATTAACGACAGATTTCCCTTGTCAGTAAAGCGGAACTTCGTTAACATTCGCGCGCTATGCAAAAAGTTCGTATTCCCGTAACAGTAGACCCAGTCAAAAGTGCCAACAAGAAAGTGGCATATGATGGGGTTGTGCCTGGAAAAACATTAACAAGACTTCAGGAAAGTTTGGTAGAACCTTGCCCCGATCCTGAGGCCAGTGTTGAGTTTGGAATTGATGAGCAGGGCATTAGTTATTTTACAGGGAAAGCAAAAGTTGCTGTAAAGGTACTTTGTGAACGCTGTAATACGCCCCTGGATGTTGATATTCTCGCGCAATTTGCGTATGCTCCTGTCACTAAGCGACAGGTGGCAGATGACTTTCCCGATAGCTACGAAGCTATTGAGGTAAACGACTTTGGAGAAGTTAACCTGCATGGGCTTGTTGAAGACGAATTAATTCTGGCTATGCCAATAGTTCCTAAGCACGACGCTAAGGCATGTCAGGTGGATCGTGATGCGATGACGTGGGGCGAAATTGACGAATCAGCTGCTGAAGAGTCTGAGAACCCGTTTGCCGTATTGCAAGAATTGAAGCGTAAATAATCAGGAGATAGCGTAAATGGCTGTTCAAAAAAGTAAGAAAAGTCGTTCAAGACGCGACATGCGTCGTTCACACGATGCAATAGACGGCCCAACACTGTCGGTTGACTCAACTACGGGTGAGACGCATCGTCGTCACCACGTAACAGCCGACGGTTATTATAAGGGTCGTAAGGTCGTTAACAAGTAAGACAGGCCATGCCTGAACTGAACATAGCGATTGATGCAATGGGGGGCGATAATGGCCCCTCTATTGTTATAGAAGCCCTGGAAAAAGCGGTTCATCGGTATCCCGATGTTAAATTCACCGTTGTCGGGCATGAGCAACAACTCACCCCGTTACTCGATAAATTCAATTTAAGCTCGCATCCTTCCATAAATCTTGTTCATGCAGAACAAGTTATCGAAATGGATGATAAACCGGGCCAGTCTCTGCGTAGTAAACCTGAGTCCTCCATGCGCGTTGCGCTGCAAACCCTAACCGACGGTAATTGTCAGGCAATGGTAAGCGGTGGCAATACTGGCGCGTTGATGACTAATGCTTACTTTACACTTAAAACGCTTCCTGCCGTGTTGCGCCCGGCGTTGATGACGGCTTTGCCGAATCAAACCGGCGGAAAATCTTATTTGCTTGATTTAGGTGCTAATGCCAGCTGTGATTCAGAAACCTTGTTTCAGTTTGGTGTTATGGGTGCTGTGGCCGCTGAATATTTATCGGGTGTACCAGCTCCTAAAATTAGCCTGTTAAATATGGGTGAAGAAGACATCAAAGGTAATGATGTTGTGCGCAATGCAGCGGCCAGACTCGCTCAATGTGAGCAGCTAAACTACATTGGTTTTATTGAAGGTAATCATTTATTTAGTGGCAGAGCTGATGTTGTGGTTTGTGATGGTTTTGTCGGTAATGTTGCACTTAAAAGCTGCGAAGGTCTGGCAACATTCATTATCGATCAAATGCGGGACACACTAAACTCGCACTGGCTTTATCGTTTTTTCTTTCGTTTTTTACAAAAACGGACGCACAAGTCCTGGGATAGGCTGAAGCCCGACCACTACAATGGTGCGAGTCTGATAGGATTGCGCCATGTCGTGATAAAAAGTCACGGTAGCGCTAGCGCCGGCGCTTTTTATAGTGCAATTCAACAAGCCGTCGCAGAAGCGCATGAACAGCTTCCTGAGCGAATTAAACATCGTGTCGAAGCAGTCTTATCAGAACAGCTGTAATCAGTTAAGTAGCGCTATGACTTATGCAAAAATTGTTGGTACCGGGCACTATCTGCCCGAGCAACGGCTTACTAATGAAGAACTCTCCCAGCGGGTTGACACGTCTGACGAATGGATAACAGAAAGAACCGGTATTAAAGAACGGCGCATTGCGGCACCTAATGAAACCGCAGCGACTGTAGGTTATGAAGCGGCAAAAGAAGCACTGGCTGCCGCCGGTTTAAGCCCCCGCGATATCGATATGATTGTGGTGGCGACCACATCGGCCGAGCACGCTTTTCCTAGTGCGGCCTGTGAAATTCAACGAATGCTGGGCGTCACATCTATTCCAGCTTTCGACGTCGGAGCGGCATGCTCTGGTTTTATTTATGCGCTTTCTGTCGCTGATCAGTTTATTAAAAGTGGGCAGCACCGACGTATCCTGGTCATCGGCACTGATGTACTGGCGCGCTTATGTGACCCTGATGATCGTAACACCGTGGTGCTTTTTGGTGATGGTGGAGGAGCGGTTGTCCTGGAGCAAAGTGATACTCCCGGAATTATCTCCACTCATCTATTTAGTGCAGGCGAATACAGCCACTTGTTAGGAGCCAAACAAGCCTCCAGAGGGGCCGACCGCGGCACAGAAAACGCCTGGATGTACATGAAGGGTAACGAAGTCTTTAAAGTTGCGGTTTCAAAACTCAGTAGCCTGGTAACCGAAACTTTAGCGGAAAATCAATTACAGGCGCATGATCTGGATTGGCTGATTCCGCATCAGGCAAACTTACGCATTATTAATGCAACAGCGAAAAAGTTACAAATGCCGATGGAGCGCGTGGTAATTACTCTGGACTCAACAGGGAATACTTCTGCGGCATCGGTACCAATTGCACTTGATTGGGCGGTTAAGGACGGACGCATTAAGCGTGGTCAGAAGCTCTTGTTAGAGGCTTTTGGCGGCGGCTTTGCGTGGGGTTCAGCGCTCGTTCAATACTAAGAGGATGATTATGACTAAAACGGCATTGTTATTTCCGGGGCAAGGCTCTCAAAGCGTTGGTATGTTAAGTGACTTGTCGAATGATTTCGCATTAGTGAAAGAAACATTCGCAGAGGCCAGCAGTGTTTTGGGTTATGACCTTTGGCAGTTGGTACAACAGGGACCTGAGCAGCAGTTGAATGAAACGCAACGGACACAGCCTGCGTTATTAACTGCCAGCGTTGCACTATACCGTGTAGCTAAAGAGAAAGGGTTGGCCGACGTTACCGTTATGGCCGGGCATAGTCTGGGTGAGTATTCAGCGCTAGTATGTGCCGGAGCATTAGAATTTACTGACGCGGTTAAACTTGTAGCCCTGCGCGGCGAGTTTATGCAGCAAGCCGTAGCCGAAGGTGAAGGCGCTATGGCCGCGGTTATTGGCCTGGAAGATGCCGAAATTGAAAAAATTTGTTTAGAGCAGGCAGGAGAACAAATAGTAACTCCGGTTAATTATAATTCGCCGGGGCAGGTGGTTATAGCAGGACATGCAGACGCCGTAGCTCGCGCTGCAGAAGCTTTAAAGGAAGCCGGGGCTAAACGGGTTTTGCCATTACCTGTTAGCGTGCCGTCACACTGTGCTTTGATGCAGCCAGCAGCCAGTCAATTGGCCGACGCGTTAAAGTCGATAAAGTTGAAACAGCCACACACCCCGGTCATTAATAATGTGGACGTTGCAATAGCCGATAGCGAAGATGCCATTAAAGATGCCTTGGTGCGTCAGCTCTATCGCCCTGTCCGCTGGACTGAAACGATTGAACAGATTGCGAAATTGGATGTCGAAACAGCCTATGAAGTTGGTCCGGGAAAAGTACTGACTGGATTAAACAAGCGTATTACTAAGGCTTTTGGTTGTAGTGCGTTGAATACGCTAGACTCTTTGAACTCACTTTAATAAAAAGGTTATTTACGTGCAAAACTTTGAAAATAAAGTCGCATTAGTTACAGGCGCAAGCCGGGGAATAGGAAAAGCAATAGCTGAACTGCTTGCTAGTCAGGGAGCGAAAGTCATTGGTACAGCGACCTCTGATAAAGGTGCAGCTGCAATCTCCGAATATCTTGGTTCAAAAGGCAAGGGCCTGGCGTTGGATGTAACCGATTCTGATAGTCTGCAGCAGGTTATTAAAGAGATTGAATCAGAGTACGGTTCTATTGATATTCTGGTGAATAACGCCGGCATTACCCGCGATAACCTGATGATGCGAATGAAAGACGACGAATGGGATGCTGTCTTAAACACGAACTTGTCAGCCGTATTTAAAGTTTGTAAGGCGGTTGTACGCGGCATGATGAAGCGGCGTAATGGCCGTATTATTAATATCAGTTCAGTTGTTGGCACAACAGGAAACCCGGGGCAGGTTAACTATTGTGCGGCGAAAGCCGGACTGGTTGGTTTCAGTAAGGCAATGGCTAAAGAAGTTGCAGCGCGCGGCATTACCGTGAACTGTGTTGCGCCTGGCTTTATTGATACAGATATGACAAAAGCTCTGAATGATGAGCAAAAACAGGCTATTTTTGATAATATTCCGGCAGCACGTTTAGGCGAGCCAAAGGAAATTGCTGCTGCGGTAGCATTTTTAGCATCAGAAGGTGCAGCTTATATCACTGGTGAAACCATTCACGTTAATGGTGGTATGGCGATGGTTTAAGGGGTTAGCGGTACGACCTCTTAACTTTATGCTATTTTTTACTTTATTAATGAGGCTGGTTTCACTACACTACAGCCAATTTTCACTCTCGCGATGACTATTGAGGGATTTTATAATCATGAGTACTATTGAAGAACGCGTTAAAAAAATCATTGTTGAACAATTAGGTGTTAAAGAAGAAGAAGTTAAGCCTGAAGCGTCATTTGAAAATGACCTGGGTGCTGATTCTTTAGACACAGTTGAACTGGTAATGGCTTTGGAAGAAGAATTTGAAACTGAAATTCCAGACGAAGAAGCTGAAAAAATTAAAACAGTTCAATCAGCTATCGATTACGTAAATAATCATTCTAACGACTAATTTGTCGTAGAACGTGATATAAAAGGCGGAGCCATTGGTTCCGCCTTTTTTGTTATGACAATAAGAAAAATACTACTTAATAATACGCCTTTCCATTGTTCTGAAATAGACAGAGGGCTGCAGTTCGGTGACGGGCACTTTACAACCATACGAGTTGTTCAAGGTGTGCCTTTGCATATAGAGCGACATTTGAACCGACTGTCTGAAGCTAATACCCGTTTATTTATAAACCATCCAAACTTTAACTTTTTGCATCAGCGTATCCTTAACGCTTGTGATGGCATTGAAAACGGTGTGTGTAAGGTTATTGTCACTAGAGGTTATGGTGGCCGAGGGTATGGCTTTTCAGACGGCGCAGTGGCGAATGAATATATTCAGGTAAGTGATGCTCCGGGTAACCTTAAATCGGTTAGTCTTGGTGTTGCTGAATTGAACTTAGCCAGACAACCTAAGCTGGCCGGTTTAAAAACATTAAATAGGCTGGAGCAGGTTCTGTTGACTCAGGAGCGCAGCGTTTCTGAATATGACGATTTACTGGTCTGCGACTCGGAAGGTAATGTTGTCGAAGCCATACAGGGAAATGTTTTTTGGTACAAACAAGGGCAATGGTACACCCCCGATCTGAGTTTTTCCGGTGTACAAGGAATTATTCGCCAGTTGATTATTGATGAAGACATGCTTGCGCCTTTGCGTATCGGTCATTTTTCATTGAATGAGTTAGCTGACGTTGAGCAGATTATCCTCAGCAACAGTGTCAGAGGCGCTGTTACGGTCACTCAGTTTAATGGTAAAGTATTGGATAAGAGCAAATTGCCGGCGGTATTAGAGCAGCTTATATTATGAAAAAACGTCTTATTTTAGCGCTGCTTGTTGCAGCTTTTGTGGTTTCGGCCGTGGCTGTCTTTGTATCCGGGCGCTGGTATTTATCGCAGCCAATACAAAGTGACGCTAGTACGCCTCTATTGTTAGATTTTAGAGGAGGAGCAACTGCCCGTAGCGTAACCATTCAAGTAACAGAGCACTTTGAGAAGGGGAACTCTGCATTAATTTATCGCCTGAGTCAGGTTTTTGACGATGTCGACCATTTGCAAGCTGGCCTTTATGAAATTAACGGACGACAAAGCTGGTTTGATGTCTGGAGTATGTTGAGTCAAGGGCGGGAAAAAACCTTTACTGTGACTCTGGTTGAAGGATTGACTCTCGAGCAGTGGAGAGCTCAACTAAAACAGCTACCTTACCTAAAAGATGAGTCTTCTGAATTGGATCCGGCGGAACTCAGGCAAAAGCTGGGCGTTACAGAAACCTCTATTGAAGGTGTTTTATTACCTGAAACCTACAGTTACAGAGCTTACACAACGGATATTGCTATTCTGAAGCAAGCGTACCAATCTATGCAGCAGGTGCTGGAAAATGCCTGGCAAGAGCGTTCAGACAGATGCCCTGTAAACTCACCTTACGAATTGCTGATACTGGCTTCTATTATTGAGAAAGAAACCGGTTTGGCCGATGAACGTCCGCTGGTTGCAAGCGTATTTGCCAATCGTTTAGCTGTCGGCATGCGGTTGCAGTCTGATCCGACGACAATCTATGGTATTGAAAATTTTGACGGCAATCTGACTCGTACTCATTTGCGCGAGAAAACAGAATACAATACTTATCGAATTAACGGATTACCGCCAACACCAATTGCGATGCCCGGCAAAGCCTCAATTAAAGCAGCAGCAAATCCGGCACGTTCTCCGTACTATTATTTTGTTGCGGATAAATCAGGTGGCCATGTTTTCTCGGAAACACTGGAAGAACATCAACAGGCTGTACGCCGATATCAACTGAATCAAGAGTGATTATGTCAGGAAAGTTTATTGTTATTGAAGGACTAGAAGGAGCCGGTAAAAGTTCGGCTATCGCAAGTGTTGTCACGCATCTTCAGGCGAAAGGAATCCAGGTTGAAACAGTTCGTGAACCAGGCGGTACACCGTTAGCGGAATCGCTGCGGGATCTGGTAAAAAAGAAGTGGGAAGAAAAAGTCAGCCCCACGACAGAGCTTTTACTTATGTATGCCAGCCGGGTTCAGCTGGTGGATAATATTATAAAACCCGCGTTATCCAAAAACCGTTGGGTTATTGGTGATCGCCATGATTTATCTTCCAGAGCCTACCAGGGGGGAGGGCGCGAACTCGGTGATGAATTGTTGCAAAAGATCCGGAAAATCACTTTAGGGAATTTCACCCCAGATTTAACACTACTACTTGATGTTGAAGAAAAGAAAGGTCTTGAGCGAGCGCGTGAGCGAGGGGAGCTGGATCGTATTGAAGAAGAAGATTTAGCCTTTTTTCAACGAACCCGGCAACGCTATTTAAATATTGCAGCTAAAGATCCGAGCATTATTGTCATTGATGCGAATCAGTCTATGCTGGACGTGCATCAGTCAATATTGAGAGCAATTGAGGAGTATCTGTTTTAATGGCTTTTCCCTGGCTGCGAGAACCCTGGTTAAGATTAGTAGCGAGTGCTGAAGCCGGACGTCTGGCTCATGCGTACTACTTACAGCATAATGTTGAGGGCGGTTCGACTGAGTTTATTCAGCGCCTGAATCAATTTCTGTTGTGTAAGCAACCAGGCAAAAGTGCCTGCGGGAAATGTAAATCCTGTTTACTTTACCTATCGGGTAATCATCCGGATACCTGGACTATTGATGGTGCACAAGTTAATCGAATAGGTGTTGATACGGTACGCGAATTGCAACAAAACGTAACGCAGACAGCGAACCAGAACGGATTAAAAGTCGCTGTCATACTCGAAGCGGAAAAAATGACAGAACAGGCTGGCAACGCACTGCTGAAAGTTCTGGAAGAACCTCCGGCCGATACACATTGGCTGGTTTCAACTAAAGATGCCGAGCGCTTACTGCCCACCTTAAGAAGCCGTATGCAGTGGTTGAGCATTGCCTATCCGACAACCGCACAAAGCGACGAGCAGGTAACTTTTGCAAAGCAGCTGCTGGCCGGACTACGGGGACAGCAGGAATTACCCCTGTTAAAAGATAAAGATGGCGCATTAAGCTGGCTGGATGTTTCCGAGAACTTATTAATGGATTGGTTGTTGATTAGCCAACGAGCTGCGGCTACGCGTTTGCGTTATCAGCAATTGGCGGACGAATTACAACACATCAGCAACTATGAGTGGGTCAATGTCGCGCAGCTGAGTGAATGGGTATCCGAATGCCGACAGCTACGTCAGCGATATCAGGGCTCAACGGGGATCAATTTGCCGTTATTATTAAGTTTTGCCTGGAGTCGCTGGTCAAATACTCTTTCAGCGTAGCGACTCCGTAAAACGGAGTTGTCATGCTGACGCTAAAATTAAGCCCACAATCCGCAACAGAGCTTGCTGCTCATGTTGTTCCTGAATTTCAGTCCCTTACTTTGCTGATCAACAGCGAAACAACCGATATTGCGGTAGATGACAGAGCCAGATTAGAGTTCCAATGCCCGGACGTAGGAGGTAAACCTCTATTTTTAGAGGTGAGCGTGGTTTTTCGTTTTGAGGCTGGAGAACTAAAGAACTGGTTGGCTGTCGCTGTTCTGCCTTCACAGCAAGCCTTGATTCATCATCTTCGTTACCTTTGCCGCCATCATACAAACGAATATGGTAAACTCTTCCACCAACTGGTTAACGACTTTTGTCACTCAAATCAACGCTAAGTGGAGCTATCTATGTTCGTCGACTCACACTGTCATTTGGATAAAATCAACCCTGAAAAAGCGGGTGCCGATTTAAAAGAAATTGTTGCAGCGGCACGTGCGAATAAGGTTGAACACATGCTGTGTGTATGCGTTACCCTCGAAGACTTTCCAGCCATGCAGTTTGCTGTGGCCGAATTCGATGATGTTTCAATTTCTTGTGGTGTGCATCCTCTGTATGTGAAAGACAGTAAGACTCCAATAGCTGAGTTAGGTGCTAAATTGCGTGAGCTAACAGCACTGAATAGCGTTGTTGCGGTAGGAGAGACCGGGCTCGATTACTTTTACCATCCTGAATCAAAAGTACTACAGCAGGAGAATTTCGAGCAACATATTGAAATAGCCAACGACGTTAACAAACCACTGATTATTCATACGCGCGATGCTCAGCAGGACACCTTGTCATTATTAAGAAATGGCCATGCTGAAAAGCCTGGTGGTGTCTTGCATTGTTTTACCGAGTCTCTTGAGATGGCAAAAAAAGCCATTGATGATCTCGATTTCTTTATTTCTATTTCCGGTATTGCTTCGTTCCGGAACGCTCAGGAACTGCGTGACACAATCAAAGCATTGCCACTGGAAAAACTTTTAATTGAGACCGACAGTCCCTGGTTAGCGCCGGTTCCTCATCGTGGTAAAGAGAACCAGCCAGCCTATGTTGTCGACGTTGCAAAATGCGTGGCTGACGTAAAAGGCATTACGTTAGAAGAGGTGGCTAAGACCACGACAGCTAACTATTATAAACTGTTCGCTAACTCTTAATTAGCTGTGTATAACCTGTGTTCTTTTTGGTTAAAATTATTCAAAAACAGTAAGATAAAAAATTTCTTAAAAAAATTAGACATCCCTTTGATATTGTCTAAACTGAAGTTTACCGAATGAATTTTATGCGACCTAATGCAGTGTTTTTGTCATGAGTTAGCGCACGGCTCAACCTTTGAGCCATTCCCCTATACCCGGAACAATCTGGATTGGTTCCGGGTTTTTTTTATCCTTTTCCTCCTGTTTCTTAACAGTTCATGGCGATCAAAAAGGCACTTTTCAGGGTACATATAGACAAACGAGTAGCACGTTCTGATAATAAAGTTAACTAAGGAGTCAGTGATGAGTACAACCGTTGAAAGTAATGAACGTCCCGACTACGACGAAGTCATTCAAACCATTGCAGACTATGTTATCGATTACAAAGTAGACAGTGAGGAAGCGTGGAATACGGCTCGTAACTGCCTGATGGATACCCTGGGGTGTGGCTTACTAGCGCTGCGTTTTCCTGAATGCAGTAAACATTTAGGCCCCCTGGTTGAAGGAACCACGGTTCCAAGCGGCGCCCGGGTACCGGGAACTCAATTTCGTATGGACCCTGCTAAAGCAGCCTGGGATATAGGTTGTATTATTCGTTGGCTAGACTTTAATGACACCTGGCTGGCAGCCGAGTGGGGACACCCCTCCGATAATTTGGGCGGCATACTGGCAACCGCTGACTATATTTCGCAAAAGCGCGTATCAAAAGGCGAGAAGCCTTTAACCATGAAAACCGTTTTAGAAGCGATGATTAAAGCTCATGAAATTCAGGGTAATTTAGCCATAGAAAACAGTTTTAACCGGGTTGGTCTGGACCATGTTGTGTTGGTGAAGGTGGCCTCGACAGCTGTGGTTACCTGGTTAATGGACGGCTCCAGAGAGCAGATTATGGCCGCCGTCTCGCAA
>Ga0114932_10001907_pt1 | contig 22908 bp, 17 predicted proteins | sample 2SBtaG_2_FD_87286 | JGI IMG/M metagenome (GOLD analysis project Ga0114932, IMG submission 87286) | Deep subsurface microbial communities from Kolumbo volcano to uncover new lineages of life (NeLLi) - 2SBTROV12_ACTIVE470 metaG | ecosystem: Environmental > Aquatic > Marine > Volcanic ...
CACCACTTTTTAGGTGTCTGCTGAGACGATTGATGAGCCACATTATGTTTTTTCGTACTAATGGCTCTCCACCAGTTAGTCGTAATTTTCTAACACCTAAATTGATGAAAGTGCTACATAAGCGATCAAGTTCTTCCAAGGTGAGCACTTCGTTCTTGGGTAGAAAGGTCATATCCTCGGCCATGCAATATACGCAGCGTAGGTCACACCTGTCGGTTACTGATACTCTAAGATAATCAATATGCCGATCGAAAGGGTCTATCAATGGAATATTACTCATATGCATTCTCAAGTTATATCTAGTCTCGTAACATATATATCGAATAAAGTAGATGCGGTTTTATAAACTATATTACAAATCACTCAAAATAATGGTTTAGGAAGTGATATTATGTTACCATTATTATATTTAGCAGGCTTTCCTGCTTTTTTTGAAAATAGCAGATCAGTTGTTAACTTCCTAGTAGAAAAAGGCTTTTCACCTGGACGTGGATAATATGAGTTGGCTTGCCGGGCAGCATTACTTCTATAATTTTGTACTATTGTTGAAAGGTCAATTTCAAACGTAATAAGATTTTTATTCATAGAATATATTTATTTTATTGTATTATTGACTATTCAAATTATTTTAGGAAATTTTTACCTAAATATAGTTTTTATTTTTGATGCACTCGAATATGGCTTGTTACCGTTTACTTCATAGTTATCAATTATGTTTTGGCCTATAGGGCCTGTTAACCAGTTTATAAAACTTAGCGCATCATTTACTAAGACATGTGGATGCTTTTCTGGGTTTACTAATATAATTCTATATGGATTCGGTGCTATTTGGTCCATTAAGATTGTTAACTTGCCGCGATTACCAAAACTAAACCAACTCCCACTTTCAGTAATCAAATACCCGCCTAATACTGAAGCCATATTAAGCGTTGCCCCCATTCCAGATCCTGTTTCACGATACCATTTTCCAGACCATAGTTTTGGGTTAACACCAGATTTATTCCAGAAAAGTATTTCCGTTTTATGGGTGCCACTATTGTCTCCACGAGATAAAAATAATGTATTTGTATTAGCAATAAGATTAAAAGCAGTTGATACGTTTAAAAGTCCAGCTATTTTAGCAGGGTCATTGTCGGGCCCCACAATCATATAATGACTACTCATAACATCCTTTATTAAGGACCCATGATTGTTTTTAACAAATGAATCCTCAGAGTTACGGTCATGTGTTAATACAATATCGACATCACCTCTTATTCCCAAATTTAAAACAGCGCCAGTTCCTCTAACCACCACATTAATTTTGATATCAGTTTGTTCTTTAACTTTTGATAGTAGGTGCTTGAGAAGCCCGGAGCTATCTACAGAAGTAGTAGTTGCAAGCACCAAAGGCCGATTATCAGCTGATGTTTGATTTATATTTATAAATGTGAATACAAATAAATATAAAATAATATAAACATATTTTAGCATAGTAATTCACCACTTATAAAGGCTAGCCCTTCAGGTGATTTAGGTCTTAGGAAAAAGCTCTCTGCTTTTGATTGTTCTAATAATTTACCATTATGGATAAATAATACTTCATCAGCTATGCGTTTGGCTTGTGCTAGATCATGAGTTGTCATGATTATTTTGGTCCCAGAATTATGAAAACTACTGATCAAATCTTCTACGGATCTTACGGCTGCCGGATCTAGATTATTAGTAGGTTCGTCAAGAAATAATACTTGTGGCATTATTGCCCAAGCTCGAGCTAGAGCTAGGCGTTGTTGTTCGCCACCTGATAGTGAACGGGCCGGGAAATTTTCCAATGGTTCTAGGCCGCTTTTTTTTAATGCTAACATAGCGCGTGATTTTCTTTCACCAAGCGGAACGCGTCGCAGTTTTAACGCATGTTCTATGTTACTTTTAACAGAACGACGCAGCAATACTGGTCGCTGAAATACCATTAGTTGATGGTGTCGTATTCTATTTAAGTTTTTTATCTGAGGCATACCCCAGTTTATGGAACCACTAGTAGGTTGTAGAAGTCCATTACACAGTCTTAAGGTTAAGCTTTTACCCGCTCCATTAGGACCTAATAATACCGTCTTTTTCCCAGATACAAGAGAGAATTCGATATCTTGGATTAGTTTTTTATTTCCAATTTGGTAACTAAGATTTTTGACATTTAGTGGCATTATAGTTTTATTTATAGTCATCAGAGCATAGCTCTCTTTGATAACACACTACTTATAAATTGAGAGACCCCATTAACTGCAAACGCTATAAACAGTAAGGTGATACCTAAGCCGAGAGCAATACTTAGGTTACCTTTACTTGTTTCAAGTGCAATTGCCGTTGTCATTACACGGGTAATATTATCAATATTACCTCCGACTATCATAACTGCACCGACTTCTGCTATGGCTCTACCAAAACCAGCCAGCACAATAATAACTAAAGAGAATCTAGCGTCCCAAAGAAGAGTTTGCATTGTATCAATTTTTTTAGAATCAAGGGACTTTAAATATTCACTATACTCATCCCATAAATCTTCTATTGTTTGTCGAGTAAGAGCTGCAATAATTGGAGTAATAAGAATAGTCTGGGCAATAATCATGGCAGTTGGCGTAAATAATAGACCAAGAACACCAAACGGCCCACTGCGAGACAGTAATAAAAACACTATAAGACCAACTACTACCGGGGGAAGACCCATAAATGAATTTAATATTACTAGCACAAGATTGCGTCCCCTAAATTTGCATAAAGCAAGTGAGGCGCCTATAGGAAATCCGATTATGCAAGATATTAAGACGGCACTGATACTGACTTTTAAAGACATGGCAATAATGCCAATAAGATCATTATCAAAACTAATAATGAGTTCTATCGCATGCGATAGGCCTTCAGCAAAACTAGTCATAAAATTAATCCAATAGTAATCTTTAAATTGCAAAAAACAAAAAAAGTGGTACTTCATATGGCTATAAGGAGCAAGTTTATAAGGATTTATTTATAAAACTTTAGATTATAAATATTATAATTTAGTTAGCATTTTTATCAAATAATTAAGAGATTATTTATGGCAGAAAAGATAATAAGCCCAATGCCAGAAAAGCCTGGTTTAACCCAAAAGGTAAAAGGGATAGACGAGCTAGGTTGTCAGTTGGAGACTTCTGTGGTTGTTGAGCGTCCTTTAACTTTATTTTTAAATGATCAAGAAATAGTTACTATGATGACAGTTGGTGACTATCCTGAATATCTTGCAGTGGGTTACCTAACTAATCAGAACATGCTCTTTCCTGATGATGAAATAGTTAGCGTTGAGTATGATGAAGAACTTGAACTAGTAGTTGTAAGAACCTTACGAAAAACAGACTATGAATTAAAATTGCGAAAAAAAACTCTAACAAGTGGGTGTGCACAAGGCACCATGTTTGGTGATTTAATGGAGACAATAGAGGGTGTGGAATTAAATGTTGCTGCACGTCTTAAAACCTCTTGGTTGTATCAATTAACTAAAAATATAAATACAACTCCAAGTCTTTATTTAGCTGCCGGCGCAATCCATGGTTGCGTTTTATGTGAAAAAGATAGCCCATTGATATATATGGAGGATGTTGGCCGTCATAATGCTGTTGATAAAATTGCTGGTTTCATACGTCTAAATAGGATCAAAACAGATAATAAAATGTTATACACCACAGGACGTTTAACATCCGAAATGGTTATAAAGACTGTCAATATGAAAATACCAATCTTAGTATCACGATCGGGTTTTACAGCATGGGGCGTTGAACTTGCTCAGGAAACTGGCTTGACATTGATAGGGCGTGCTCGTGGGCGAAGATTTGTAGCATTATCTGGTGAGGAACGAATAATTTTTGATGCATCAATTAATTAAGATCATAAGGCTATTTCTTAATATAAATTAATAGAGGATAAATCTTAAAGTATGAATCGGTTTAAAAAATGAATATTACGGTGGCTGGAATTCTCCTGGCAGGCGGAAAGTCAAGTCGTATGGGGGGGGGTGATAAATGTATGAGATTATTAGCTGGTAAACCTATACTAGAACATATTATTGAACGTGTAGGCCCTCAAGTTAGTCAATTGGTTATAAATACAAATGGAGATCCAAAACGATTTAGTTCTTTTGGTCTTCAAGTAATCCTAGACAGTGTTGATGGCTATTTTGGTCCATTAGCGGGCGTGTTAAGTGGTATGGAGTGGACAAAAAAAAATTTATCAGATTGTAAGTGGATAGTAACTATTGCAACAGACACACCATTTTTACCAGCAAATTTGGTTCAACGGCTTATTGAAGCAGCCACTAATTATTCTGCTGACGTAACCTTCGCTTCAAGCGCTCAAAGGAGGCATCCAGTCTTTGGACTATGGCCAGTATCTCTTTCTGACGATCTTCGTCATGCTTTAATACATGAGGGAATACGCAAAATTGATCATTGGGCTAATAAATATAATTGTGTAGAGGTAGCTTTTGATGAGGAATTAGTTGATCCATTTTTTAATATAAACAAACCAGATGACTTGGTGCAGGCTGAACTTTTAATGGATTCCTACAAACTTTCTACAAATAATAATTATATTCATTCTAAAAAAGGGTGATTGTTAATTGACACTGGTTCCTAAACACTCTTAAATCCTGCTTCCAAAATGGTGTGAATAAAAAAAATAACACATCTAAGCCGCGATGATACAAATCCTGGCGGTGTTTAAATAAGACGGCCCGAGTACGGGGGGGAGAAAAAAGGGGTTTTATTGGGAGTAATTAAGAAAACTGAACTGTCTCTTGGATGAATATTAAATTTTATAAATAGTCCAGATCACAGAATATAACACCTGATAGGCTTCAGAAAAGGTTCGATCGTGTAAACGAGCGAGCCTTTTTCTATTTATGCATAGTTTTATAAATTTTATTAACAGTTAGTAATTATTTATTATATATAATTGTTTTTGATTTAAACGAGGTCAATTATGGATGAAAAATTTGATTATATTATTGTTGGTGCCGGTTCTGCTGGTTCAGTTCTTGCCAATAGGTTAACAAATGGAAGCAATACTGTTTGCTTGCTAGAGGCTGGGGGGGCAGATAGAAACCCATTTATCCATATACCTGCAGGTTTTATGAAAACATTAGTTAACCCTAGTGTAAACTGGCTTTATGAAACAGAGCCAAGTGAGGGAACTGCTGGTCGAAATATTCATGCTCCACGGGGAAAGACATTAGGAGGCTCAAGTTCTATAAATGGTCATATTTACAATCGAGGTCAACATATGGACTTCGATACTTGGGCTCAGTTAGGAAACCGTGGTTGGTCATACTCCGACATATTACCTTATTTTAAAAGAAGTGAAAAAAGAATTGGGGGAGATGATAACAAATATCACGGGAGAGATGGTGAACTTTTAGTTACAGACTTTGATTGGTATAATGAGCTTAGTGAATCGTTCATTGATGGAGTGACCAAAATGGGCATTCCGCGTAATCCGGATTATAACGGTGAATTTCAGGAAGGAGTTGGTTATTTTCAGCGTACTATAGCAAATGGCCGTCGCATTAGTACGGCTAGGGCATTTTTAAACCCGGTACGTAATAGACCAAATCTTGAAATTCGTACAAGAGCCCATGTTGAGAGGATAATATTTGAGGGTAAAAAAGCGATAGGTGTAGTTTACTCGATAAATAATAAAAAATTTGTTGTTCGGGTGCGAAAAGAAATTATATTGTCAGGTGGTTCGGTCAACTCTCCACAATTACTGCAAGTCTCTGGTATTGGCCCAGCTGATTTATTGGGTGGTTTAGGAATATCAGTAATTCATGATCTTCCAGCTGTTGGGCAGAACTTGTCTGATCATTATGGAGTGCGTATTTCTGCCCGCGTTAAAAACCAACGCACAATTAATGAACGCTCACGCGGTTTTAATTTAGCTAAAGAAGTTGCTAATTATATTTTTCGTAGAAAAGGGATTTTATCATTATCTCCATCGCTAGTATATATATTTTGGAAATCACAAGAAATAATGCAGAATCCTGACTTGCAAATGATATTTACTCCTGCCAGTTACAAAGAGGGAGTACCATCCCAGCTAGATGATTTTCCAGGAATGACCGTTGCTGCTTGGCCAATGCGACCAGAGAGTACTGGATTTGTTAATTCACGTTCTGCAGACATTAGAGACAAACCTATAATTCAGCCAAACTATTTAGAGCATGAAAACGATCAACGTGTATTGCTAGCGGGAATTAAACTTATGAGGCAAATGCTAAGAACACCAGAAATATCAAAATGGTATGATCAAGAAGAAGTTCCAGGAATAGATGTTGAATCAGATAATGATTTACTGAATTTTGCTCGAGAGCGCGGTACAACTTTTTTTCATTTAATTGGTACTTGCCGTATGGGGCCAAATAAAAATAAAAATACAGTAGTTAGTGATGAATTAAAGGTTCATGGTATTGAATCTTTGAGAGTGGTAGATGCTTCCATAATGCCTACAATGCCTTCCGCAAATACTAACGCATCTACAATCATGATAGCAGAAAAAGCATCTGATATGATTCTTGGAAATTCCCCATTAGAAAAGGTTCACATTTGATAGTTTCTCTCGCTTGCTGATTTTTACACGCCATCGACTTTGGCAGCACAGAATTTGAACTCTGGAATTTTTCCCCATGGGTCCAACTTTGGATTAGTAAGTAGATTAGCTGCTGCCTCCGCAAAACAGAAAGGTATGAAAACCATTCCTTCAGGAACATCACGGTCGCTACGTGCAATAATTTTTATAGCTCCACGTCTAGTTACAACTCTAATATCATCACCTGGCTTAACATTTATTTTCTTAAGATCACGAGGGTGTAAAGTAGCAACTGCCTCTGGTTCAATTTGATCCAGAATTGTTGCCCGTCGAGTTATTGCTCCTGTATGCCAATGTTCAAGCAGACGTCCCGTGGTTAGTATCATCGGGTACTCATTATCGGGCAACTCGTCGGGGGGTAATACATCCGCAGGAACAAATTTTCCTCTTCCAGAAGGAGTAGGAAAGCCATCAGAAAACATAATTTCTTGACCAGGCTGATCACTAGAGTTGCATGGATATGTAACCGAATTTTCTTTTTGTAGTCTATCCCATGTAATGCCCTCAATGGAGTTCATTGCTTTTTTTAACTCTTCAAAAACCATTTCAACTCCACTATATGACCACTCTAATCCAAGTTGATTTGCTAGTTCCTGAATTATCCACCAGTCATGCTTTACCCCTGCTGGGACGGGAAGAGCTGGGCGTCCAATTTGTACTTGTCTGTTAGTGTTTGTTACTGTTCCTGATTTTTCTGGCCAAGCTGATGCAGGCAATATCACATCAGCATGTACGGCAGTCTCAGTTAAAAATATTTCTTGCACTACTAGGTGCTCAAGTGCAGCAAGTCCTTGTCGGGCGTGGTACTGGTCAGGGTCAGACATAGCGGGGTTTTCTCCCATAATATACATGCTACGAATTCTGCCATCCCGTGCTGCATCCATGATCTCAACTACAGTAAGACCTTCATTAGGGCTGAGGTTTTCAGTCTTCCATAATTTTTCGAAGCGTTCTCTAACTGATGTATCTGTAACTGCCTGATAGTCTGGATAAACCATTGGTATCAGGCCAGCATCTGAAGCTCCTTGTACATTGTTTTGACCGCGTAATGGATGAAGACCAGTGCCAGGCCGACCAATTTGTCCAGTTAGTAATGCCAGTGAAATTAAACAACGGGCATTATCGGTACCGTGAACATGCTGAGAAATTCCCATTCCCCAAAATATAATGGAGCGTTTGGAATTGGCATATATTCTTGCTATTTTTCTAATAGTACTTGATGGAACTCCGCACACTTCTTCCATTTTTTCCGGAGAAAAACTTTTAACCTTCTTTTCTAGTAATTCAAAGTCTTGCGTGTGTTTTGATATATAGTTCTGATCTACGATTTTTTCTTCTATGATAGTATGCATGATTGCATTAAGCAGTGCTACATCAGTACCTGGTTTGAATTGTAGAAAATAATCTGCATGGCGAGTTAACGCGTAACCACGTGGATCTATGACTATTAGGCACGCACCACGTTTTGCGGCTTGCTTTAGGTAAGTGGCAGCAACCGGGTGATTTTCTGTCGGTCGAGCTCCAATAACAATTATACAATCTGAATCAATAGCCGCGGTGAACGGTGCAGTTACTGCCCCAGAACCAATAGTTTCCATTAGTGCAGAAACTGATGACGCATGACATAATCGAGTGCAGTGATCGATATTATTCGTCTTAAAGGCAGTTCGGATAAGTTTTTGAAATAAATAAGCCTCTTCATTTGAACCTTTAGCTGAACCAAATCCAGCAATAGCATCGCCTCCGAAATTATCTTTAACTTTCATTAAACCTTGAGCAGCGAATTGAAGTGCCTCATCCCAGCTTGCTTCCCTGAAGTGAGTCCAAGGATTATTTGGATCAATTTCATCATCCCATTTCTTATTAACACTTTCCTTCCTAATCAAAGGTGTAGTTAACCTGTGAGGGTGGTCAATATAATCAAACCCAAAGCGGCCTTTAACGCAAAGTCTGTTTTCATTTGCTGGACCATTTTGTCCTTCGACTTTAATTATTTTATCGTCTTTAATATGGTATGTTAATTGGCAACCGACACCACAATAAGGACATACGCTATCAACTAAGCGGTCTGCAGTCTTGGTTTTGGTATCTCCTGACAAGTCCAGAATTGAGGAAGGCAGCAGAGCCCCGGTAGGACAAGCTTGGATACATTCCCCACATGCAACACAACTTGATTCACCCATAGGGTCATTAAAATCAAATATGACATCAGTTTCTGATCCTCTACCAGCCATTCCGATAACGTCGTTTACTTGTACCTCACGGCAAGCTCGTACACATAAATTACAATGAATACAGGCATCGAGATTAACAGCCATTGCGGGATGGCTGTTATCAGGAATATTAATTTTATTAATCTTACGCGTTGGAAAACGGCTTTGTGTAATCCCCAATTTTTTTGAACATTCCCAAAACTTAGAATTAGGGTCAGGGCTTACTTGTTGTTTTGGGTGATCCGCCAGAAATAATTCCATTACCATATTTCTAGCTTCTCTTGCCCTAGGAACGCGTGTGTCAACTATCATTCCATTTTCTGGTTTTCTTAGGCAAGATGCTACCAGGTTTCTCTCGCCTTCTACGTGAACCATACATATCCGACAATTACCATCTGCCCTATATCCTGGATCAGGCGTAAAACAAAGATGAGGAATATCTATTCCCTCTCTTTCTGCTACTTGCCATAAGGTTTCATCTGGCATAGCAGTTGTATTTTCGCCATCAAGAATGAAGGTAATAAGTTCTTCTGTCATGGAGGATTACGTTATCTCACTTTACCGATAAGTTTTATAGGATCATTGTATTTCTATGAGTTCCACTTCAAAAAGTAATGTGGCATTTGGTGGAATAACTCCTCCAGCACCTGCTGCACCATAACCTAAATTTGGAGGAATTATTAGTGTTCTGTGCCCTCCTATTTTCATACCTGCAACTCCTTCATCCCAACCGCTTATTACGCGCCTAGCGCCCAAAGGAAAACTAAAAGGCTGATTTCGGTCCAGCGAACTGTCAAATTTTAGACCTTTGCTACCATCTACATAAAGCCAGCCTGTGTAATGGACAACAACGTTTTGCCCAGCTTTAGCTTCTGCGCCGTTACCAATTTCAGTATCTATATAGCTTAGACCACTACTATTGGTTATTCTATTTTGTGCATTACTCATCTCGGGAGCACACAAAAAGATAGTAAATAACATACAGATAAGCGCTTCTCTATTGAGAAAGCTATATTTTTTGTACATTCTGAGTATTTCCTTTGCATTTTTTACACTCTTTATAATTAATAGTTCTATTTTAGAACGTTTTATTTTATCAGACGGATAATGTACCTTATACTAATGTAAAGACATACTTAGTAGTAGGATATTTTAAAGATCTTTTTATAAATATTATTGGATTTATAAGCATACTCCACATTTCATAAATATTTAAACTATAGATTAGCTCAATATCTAGATTTAACTAAACTATACTATACTTATAATATCCAGCACTCTTAGAAAGGTTCATGTAAATGAGTGATCTACCTCCATATTTTATGTGGTTTCCTAAAAGTTATCGTTGGTCTTCTGCTTTATTGAACATAATATCTACCGCTCCATTTGGAGGAGCAGACATAAGTGAAGTTTATCAAATCCGTCGTATGCTAGAGTCTAGTGATCAAGAGGATGACGAAGCATGGTTTAAAGCCTGTAACACCGTGGCTCAAAAAGTAGAAAAACATGCCGAGGGATTTCATAATGAAGGCTTTATGAGTCCATCTGCAGCTATGTATTTACGCGCTTCAAATTATTATCAAATGGCAGAACGATTCCGCACTCCAAAAGATGAGAAGGCTATCAATTCATTTAAAAAGGGTGTTGATTGTTTTCATAAATTTATAAAGTTTGGTACAGAAGATATAGAGATTGTAGAAATACCTTACGAAGGAAAAAGTTTGCCTGGATATTTTGTCCCAGCTTCAGGAAATAATACTAAAGAGCCTAGCCCGTGCGTTATTTACTTTGATGGCTTAGATATAACTAAAGAAATCCAATACCTTCGTGGAGGCATTAGCGATCTTATTAAGCGCGGTATATCAGTACTAATAGTTGATGGTCCAGGTACCGGAGAAGCGATACGTTTGCGAGGACATCATTTGAGATATGACTTTGATGTAGCTGGCAGTGCCTGTATTGATTGGCTTGAAAAAAGGCAAGACGTTAACCCTAATAAAATTGGCATCGTAGCTATATCATTGGGGGGTTATTATGCTCCCCGATGTGCATCATTAGATCATAGATTTGCTGCCTGTATAGCCTGGGGAGCAATATGGGATTATTACGCAACTTGGAAAAAGAGGATTGATAATAGTTTCCAAACTTCTTTATCTGTGCCAGGTCATCACATAAAGTGGATACTTGGAGTTGATACATTAGAAGAGGCACTTAATACTCTCGAAGATTTTCGTCTAGATGGTGTAGTACAAAATATGAAGTGCCCTTTTCTAATTGTACATGGTGAAGACGATGAACAAGTACCATTAAAAGATGCTGAAAAACTTTTTGCGGCTAGCGGTTCAGAAGATAAAACATTACGTGTTTTCTCAGCTGAGGAAGGTGGTGCTCAGCATTGTCAACGCGATTATTTAACTTTGGGTATTTATACAATGTGGAATTGGTTTGAGGAAAAACTGATAAGATCCTGAATTTTATTGATAAATTTATGTGGAGTAACTTGCAAACTTTACCGTCTGAGCACGAGCTCTAAAATCAGTTTTTATGTTTACTAGTGCGACACTACCTGAATCAACTTTTTCCTGTGCGCGTTTTAAGGCTGGTAATATCTCATCAGGATTCTCAACGTACTCAGAATAACAACCAAGAGCCTCAGCTATTTTATGATATTGAGTATACCCTAAATCTCTTCCTGCCTTTGTTTGATCTGGATCGCCGGTCCATCCGCCATTTAGACTTACTACGACAAGAACAGGTATATTATGTCGAACCGCTGTATCAAGTTCCATGACATTTAGTCCCAGAGATCCATCACCATGTATGACTATAACTTGTTTTTCTGGTTTAGCTAATTTGGCACCTAGTCCAAATGGTAGACCTACACCCATAGTACCAAATGGCCCAGAGTTTAACCTATGGCCAGGTGAAAAGGTTGGTATCCATTGTCGGCCATAATTTAGTATTTCTTGACCATCTACAACCAGTATAGCATCACGGTTCATAAATGACTTAACTGCATCACATAATTCAAGGGGATGAATCGGGTCGCCTTTTGGAGGTTGATTTGTGCCCGGTCTTTGACGTTTTTCTGCGGATCCAGATTCTAAATGTTGGCGCCAATTAGAGTAATTAGAACTAGATATTTTTCCATCACTGGCTTTAATTAATTGTTCAAAAATTGATTTACAATCACCGATTAGCCCTATATCAACATGACGGGCAGAGCTAGAAACATCTTCTGGATCAATGTCTATTCTAGCAATTACCAATTCTTTGTTAAACCGTGGTGTAGATATATGCCCCGAAATATAATTCATTCGGGTTCCCACCACTATTACTAAGTCAGCCTCTCTAAAAGCTGTAGAACGCATAGTTGGCCAAGATAATTTATGGTCATCAGGCAATACTCCACGACCTTGAGGTGTTGTATAGAAAGGTATTCCGAGATTTTCAACAAATTGCGTCATCTCGTTTGAAGCTTGTGACCATATCACCCCACTACCCGAAACTATAATGGGTCTTTCTGCTTTCTTTAAGGCTAATACAAGTTTTTCGACATTATTTGGATCGGCAAGTGGTCTCTGACAAAGCAATGGTTTACCACTTTTCTCCCAATTAACTTTGTCAGAATCTATCTCTTCATGCAGGAGATCTCCAGGAAAATCTAAATAAACAGGGCCCGGTTTGCCAGACATGGCAATTTCAAATGCATTATGTACCTGTTCAGGAATACGAGATATTTTATAAACCCTTTCAGCATGTTTTGTCATAGGTTTCATAATTGCTACTTGATCAATATCTTGGAACGAGCCTCTTCCATAGGTTGATACAGAACTTGATCCACCACAAATGACCATTGGGGCACAGTCAATAAATGCATTTGCTACTCCTGTACAAAGATTGATAACTCCAGGACCAGATGCAGCCATACAAACACTTGGTTTTTGCGTTAATCTACTCCATGCATTGCCAATCATTGCCGCAGCTTGCTCGTGTCTAACATCTATAGGTCTAATACCTTCCTTAACACAGAAACCTTCGCATTCGATCATTGGTCCTCCCATAAGAAAGAATAATTTATCTGTCCCTTCATTCTTTAATGACTTAGCGAGTACCTCAGAACCTGATATTTTTTTCATTATTATTATGTCCAATTACTTGTTACAAAAAGCAGTTAAATAATTCCTTCTTTTTTGAGATTATTTACCTCATTACCATTTAGTCCGAGCCATTCTGATAGAACTGCTTCCTTATGTTCTCCTTTAAGAGGAGCCGGTTTAATTTTAGCAAATGATCCGTTATGTTTTACGGGCCAACCGACCATCTTTAGCTTGCCAAGTTCTGGGTGGTCAAGAGTTTGCATTAATCCACTTTTTTCAAATTCTGGATCTTCTAAGAGTTCCATTGTGTCATTAATTGCGCCAACAGGAACATTAGATTTTCCAATTATTTTCATGGCTTCTTCTTTGGTTTTTGTGAGCGTCCATTCTGAGATCATCTTATTTATTTCTTCTTCTCGTTCTGACCTAGAAGATTGTGTATTATATCTTTTGTCACCCTTTAGTTCAGGCCTACCAATAATATCTAATAGTCTTTGAAATTGCTCAGGAACACCGGGATGACAATACAATATTATATAGTCATTAGCACCGCCTCCTTTGCAAGGATACGCACCTTGTGGAACTGTAGTCCCGTTAACTCCCTTTGCCCCATGACGTTGGCATGCCTCTCCCGTGTGCTGGGTATATGCCCACGCAAGTCGTATGTACGACATGCATGAATCCTGCATAGCTACTTGCAGACGTGTTCCTTTGCCTGTGCGTTCTGATTTTAGCAAGGCTGCTAATATACTTATCCCAAGCGTCATACCGGTTCCAGTATCTCCAAGACCAGGCCCAGGTTTACAAGGAGCACCATTTTTTTCACCAGTGACACTCATTATTCCTCCTACTGCTTGAGCAATAGGGTCATATGAATGAAAATTCTCGTAGCGACTACCTTCGCTAAACCCTTTTACCTGCGCGTAAACAAGCTTCGGATTTATTGATATTAATTTCTCAAAGCTAAGACCCAACCTTTCTATGGTACCTGGTGCTAAATTCTCAATAAATACATCAGCTTTTTTAACTAAATTTTTTAAAATTTCGATACCGCGATCTGTTTTTAGGTCAAGGGTCATTGATTTTTTATTTGCATTGAACTGACAAAAATACCAGCTATCTTTATCATCAGAAATTCTTGCATAGCCGTATCGAGATGGTTCGCCCGTTGTGGGTTTCTCTATTTTTACAACTTCTGCCCCTAGCCAAGCCAGAGCCTCCGTACAAGATGGACCAGCTTCATATTGACTTAGGTCAACCACTCTAATTCCTTTCAAGCAGTCAATATTATCTATGGCATTGTAGGTGGAGCTATCAATTTTAGACATAACGCCTTTCTCCTATCTCACTAGCAATTAATCTTGCTTCCTTTATACTAGAATATACCTATTCTAATAATAAACAAACGTTTACATAACAATTAATTAGGGATGTGATTGGCTAATGAATGAACTTCCATTTTCACCGCGTATAGACAGAACTTACCCTAAACCAAAGTTAATCTTACCACCAGGATCTTGTGATTGTCACTTTCATTTTATTGGCCCTCAGAATCAGTTTCCATTATTAGAGAATCATGTATTTAGCCATCTCCAGTTTGAGGACACTACTTTTTCGGATTGGGAGACTATGCAAGATGGCCTAGGCCTCTCTCGTGGATTGCATGTGCAATCTATGATGTATGGTCGTAACTATGAAATTGCACTTCATGCTCAATGCCGTTACCCTAATCGTCTTAGGACAGTAGTTAATTTACCTTGGGATGAAATAACTGATCACGAACTAACAATTTTAACTGAATCAGGCATAGTAGGGGCCCGCGTCTCATGGAGAATAGAAAAAAACCTTAATTCTCGAATGATAGACCGCCTAACAGATTTTGGATGGTCCATTCACTATCTCGTACGCACACAAGAACTAGATGCAGAATGGGCAAAGATAATACTTGCTACTAGTGGAAACTTTGTAATTGAACATACTGGTTATCCTCCTGCGGACAAGGGGTCTGATAGTAAGGAATTCAATTTTGTTATGGAATGTTTAGAAACGGGAAGAGGTTGGATAAAGCTCTCACCAAGGTTCTCAAACCAAGATAATTTTCCTTTTGATGATACAAATGAATTTATCTTCAAACTTACGGCTGCCGCGCCAGATAAGTTATTATGGGGATCTGATTGGCCTCATCCACAGTACTTCAAACCTATGCCTAATGACGTACATTTATTAGACATGCTGTTAGATTGGATTCCTGACGAAAAAACCCGTCATTTGATTATGGTTGAAAACCCTTCAAAACTCTTTGGGTTTCCTCCGCTATAATAGCTAATCATCTACTAATTAGAATAACTAGTAGTTTTCCAATTATTAAAAACAGTCGACAAATTAAAGCTTCAACTTAGGATCAAGCCAATCTCTTAAACTATCCCCTAGTAGATTAAATGCAAATACTGCGAGGGTTACTGCAAGACCTGGAAATATTATCATCCAAGGAGCAGTAATGTAATAGTCTGAATTAACCCCTGATAACATTAAACCCCAGGAAGGAGTTGGTTCCACGACGCCAAGCCCCAGAAAAGATAAACTGGCCTCCAGAAGTATTGCTTGTCCGATATAAGCAGTGATTAGTATCAGGTATGGTGCGGTAACATTGGGAAGAATGTGACGAAATACAACTCTTTTTCCACTATATCCAGCTGCTCTTGCTGCATCAATATATGCTAAAGTCACGATACTAAGTGCAGCCGAGCGAATAACTCGAGCCACTTTTGGTATAAACGGTATAGAGATAGCTATGATAACATTTATATCAATACCAAAAATAACATTCTTTGGCACAATTGCTATAACTAAGATTGCTAGAATTATTATAGGAAAAGACAACATTAAATCTATTCCCCTTTGAACTAGGATATCTACTCTTCCCCCTGCGAAAGCAGATATGATGCCAATGATCGCTCCAATAGAGCACCCTATAAATGCAGAGAAAAAACCTATTGATAAAGCTGTTCGGGATCCGTAAATCAACCTAGATAATATATCTCTTCCAAAGGCATCTGCTCCCAGAAGATGTGCCGCACTTGGTGCACCGCCCCCCATTGCTGGAGAGGACATAAAATCAACTGTTTCTGGGTCAACAGGTGCGACGTGGGGGGCAAATACAGCTGCAAGAAATAGTATTACTATTATTAGAAGCCCCATCGTGCCTAAAGGTTGTTGCTTCACAAAATCAAGGGCGCTTCTTTTACTAGTTTGCTCTGCCTTTAATTGATCAACATTATTTCCATCTTCGGATAGAGAACTGTCCGCACTTTGAGCTGAAACTGACATGATATTATCTTACCTCTAGTTTAGCTTTTATGTTTGATATCGTATACGGGGGTCAAGGGTTGCATAAAGTATATCTACAGCTAGGTTTATGAGTACGAAGCTTGTTGCAACCAGAAGAACTAGACCTTGTAACATTGTTAGGTCATTAAATTGAACTGCCTCAACAAACATTTTTCCTATACCATTAATATTAAATACTTGTTCTGTAACAACCAATCCGCCAATTAGAAATGCAAACTCTAGTCCCACGACAGTTACTGTAGGTAGAAGAGCGTTTCTCATGCCATGTTTAACGATTACTACTCTTTCATAAAGGCCTTTTGCTCTTGCTGTACGAATATAGTCTTCTGCTAATACCTCTAATATTGAGGACCTGAGCATCCTAGCGATGACAGCTGAATATCTATATCCAACACTAATAGCTGGCCAGAGTAGCGTATAAAGATTTTCCAGAGGATCTTCAAATAGTCCTGCCGTATCAAGTGAAGGCAATTTACCTACTACGGCTAAAAGTAACATGATTAATAGCATACCAAACCAGAACGAAGGCACAGCAAGCCCACCTATTGTTATCATTCGTATCAGATAATCAAACCAAGTTCCTCTATAAAGAGCCGCTAATGTGCCGAGAGGGAACGCTATAATTACTGACAGTATGGTGGCAAAGAAAGCCAGTTCTATCGATATCCAAATCCGCCCCCCTATCTCTTCCATTACAGATCGTTCCGTCACTAGAGAAATACCTAAATCGCCCTGTGGTAAGCCCACCATAAAATTCATAAACTGTATAGGAAGAGGGTCTTCTAATCCGAGACGAGTTCTCTCTTTAAGTACTTGTTCGGGCGTAACATCACCGAACTCTCCCATGAGTTTAACCTCAACAGGATCACCAGGTACTACCCGTACAAGAAAAAAAACTAGCATTGCAACTGCGGTCAGGGTGGGTATAACTAATAATAAACGCTTAGCAGTATATCTTAACATTTTTTAATTTGCCTCGATTTGTATGCATGCGACCGTGTGTCCAGGCGCAAATTCATCCAAGGGCGGAATAAGGTTTGAACACTCATTTGTTGCAATAGGACAGCGGGTAGAAAACACACATCCAGCTGGCGGATTTAGCGGAGATGGAATATCTCCTTCTAATATTGTTCTTTGACGGTTTTGTTCTATTTCTGGATCAGGAACCGGCGCCGCGTCAAGCAATGCACGAGTATATGGATGCTGAGGATTTTCATAGAGAGAATCTCCTTCTCCTACCTCCATCACTTTTCCTAGATACATAACAATTACTCGATGAGAAATATGTCTAACGACAGCTAGGTCATGAGCAATAAAAACATAAGCAAGACCCAGATCGTTTTGTAAATCTTCTAACAAATTTATTATTTGTGCTTGAACAGAAACGTCTAGGGCGGATACTGGTTCGTCACAAATTATCATTCTAGGTTCTAGGGCAAGAGCACGGGCTATTCCAACTCTTTGTCTTTGCCCGCCAGACAACTCATGAGGATAGCGATCAGCAAAATATGGGTAGAGTCCTACTTGTGTTAAAAGTTCTGCTACCCTATCTAATCTTGCTTCCTTACCTTCGCGCAACTTATGAACTTTTAATGGCTCTTCAAGTATTTGTCCTACCTTCATTCTAGGATTTAATGAAGAAAAAGGGTCTTGAAATATCACTTGCATATCGCGCCTTACAGCTGCAATATTTCCACCATTTAATAAATTACCATCAAATTCTATTTGACCTCCAGTCGGGGTATTCAAGTGAAGTATAGCTCGGCCTGCTGATGTTTTGCCACATCCTGATTCTCCTACAAGGCCAACAGTCTCTCCTTCACGAACATTGAATGACATGTCGTCTACAGCTCTTATATCTACTTCGTGTGACTTAAGGCCCTCACGAAGAGATATTTTAAAATATTGTTTTAGACCTTCCACCTTAAGAAGAACTTTATCTCCATGAGCAGCTTTTTCCGTTTCAGTAGCTGTTTCGGCTCCGTAGAGGGTCGCAGCATTAGCGTTAACTTCATCGCTTTTCCAACAAGAAACTGTATGTGCTGGATTAGATGCAGCTATTGTAGGAGGTGTTTCCTCAGAACGTGGTTCTGCAATTGGGCATCTTTCACGAAATCTGCATCCTACCGGTGGCGCAAGCAAGTTAGGAGGCATGCCTTCAATAGTAGCTAGCCGGCCAACTCGCGGTTTATCAAGTCTAGGTACCGATCTCATAAGCCCTACAGTATAGGGATGAGATGGTGTTGCAAAAATATTTGATGAGGTTCCTCGTTCTATTATGCGTGCCGCGTACATAACATTTACTTTGTCGGCGTAAGCTGCAACTACTCCAAGATTATGAGTAATCAAGATTACCGCAATTCCCAAACGTTCCGATATATCTTTTAGTAATTCTAATATTTGGGCCTGTATAGTAACATCCAGTGCCGTCGTAGGTTCATCAGCAATAATTAGTTTGGGCTCACACGCCAATCCTATTGCGATCATTGCCCGTTGTCTCATACCCCCAGAAAACTGATGAGGATATTGGGTTATTCTTCTTTCTGGGTCAGGTATTCCGACCATTGAAAGTAATTCGATAGCTCTGATATCTGCTTCTTTTTGACTCATATTGAGATGAGTAATTAAGGGCTCGGTAAGTTGATCGCCAATAGTTAGAACAGGATTTAAACTAGTCATTGGTTCTTGAAAAATCATTGACATATGCCTGCCTCGAAGGGTTCTCATCTCCGCTTCAGGTAGTGTTGATAGATCAAGTCCATCAAATAGTATTTTTTTTGCCTTAACAGTAGCAGTTTTTTTGGGCAGTAATCGCATTATAGAGAGCGCGGTTACCGACTTCCCACAACCTGATTCTCCTACTATGGAAAGAAATTCTCCTTTATGTACTTTGAAGCTGGTTTTATCAACTGCTCTAACAATTCCCGCACCTGTTGAAAATTCTACTTCTAAGTCTTCAACGTCTAATAGAACTTCAGGGTTACTGCTTTTATCTTTGTTCATTTATAAAGACCAAACTCAATTACTATTGGAGAATACATTATAAATATAGATCTATTAGTTTTGCTTAAATAACTAAAAGATCTATATTTATATATGTTTGTTATAATAGAGGGTTGGTAGTAATACTACCAACCCTCTAATAGCAGATTAAATGCTTTACTCGTCAATCCACATGCCGCGCCAGTCGTTATTTGCCGCATGGGTATATGTAATATTATACCCTTTGATTTTCGACAACATTGGCACGGAGCGTGCAAAGTATCCAAGTGGGTGGAACCAAGCTTCATCAAGAACTTTGTTCTCAATTTCTGCGGCCATCAACTTGAGTTTTGCAGGATCCATTTCAGCATTCATTTTCCTATACATTGCATCAATCTCAGGATTTTCAACAAATGCATAATTTTGTGGGTTAATGCTATTAGACTGATATTTACTCAGCATTAACATTGGATGAGGAAGGAAACTAGCGTTCCAGTCGATGGTTGTATCAAATCCACCTTTACTGCGAATACTTTTGTATTTAGCAGAGGGGTTTGTTTCCATTACTGGTTTCAGTCCACACTTCTTCCAATTATCAATCAACCATATAGCAATTTGTTCATAAGGATGAGCGACGGCACGATTGCTGTACCTAAACTCAAGGCCCTCATAACCAGCTTCTTTTAGAAGCTTTTTAGCTTTAGCTCGATTGGCTTTAATGTCTGGAGAAAAGCCTATCTGTTTTTCAAGGTCAGCATCGGACTGAGCGTACTGAGTACCGAACAGCATATAACCTGTTCTACGAGTGGTAACAGTAATTTTATGCAAGGCATCCAATCCTGCATGTCGATCTAAACACAAAGTAAGCGCTTGGCGTACTCTTTTGTCTTGGAAAGGCTTGAATGCAGAGTTAAGTGTTACCATCCATACAGACAGAGTAGGTTTCTCATGAAAGGAAATTTTATCTCCCATTTTCTGCTGTAGTGTCTTTTTCTCAGGAGGTGATACACTTCTCATTTCAGCCATAATTTGGCCACCAATCATGGGTTGAGTTATTCCCTTGATTTTATAAGCGATGGTGCCATCTAGATATACATCGTCAAAATGATAATCTTCGTAGCGTTTAGCCACCCATTTCTTACCAGGTTGATGCTCAACAAAGCGGAATGGTCCTGTTCCGTTAATATTTTTGTGATGCCAGTTACCATCTCTTTCAATATCTTTCTTGGAGTAGATAGCATTATATGGTGTCGCAAAGAGGTTTAACCCAAACGCGAATGGCTCGCTGAACTTAACTACGAAAGTAAAATCGTCCGGTGCTGAAAATTTATCAACGGATAAGAAGTAAGCTTTACGTGGGGAAATAACCCCTTCCTTTGGGCTTTTCAGACGATTAAAGCTTGCCAATACATCTGCTGACGTAAGAGGTGTGCCATCATGGAACTTTATTCCCTTACGTATTTTAAATGTATAAGTAAGACTATCATCCGATATCTTCCAGCTTTCAGCAACATCGCCAACGATGTTAGGAAAGTTTTTCCAATCGAATGTTACTAGTAGCGAATAGTGCTGTTCTGTCCGATGCAGGGTTCCGTAGGAACCTGAACCTTGCAGATCATATGTTGGAATTCCTGCTTTAACACCGTACTCGAAAATACCGCCCTTTTTTGGGGTATCTGCTATAGCAGGAGTTAAACCAGCAAGCCCAATTACCAACCCTACGGCGGTTAGGCTCTTTAAAATAATATTCATTTCTTTCTTGTCCTCCCAAAATAAATAAACTTTAAAACATGTACCTTACTCTAGTTTCTTTTTGAATTAATAGAGTTTCTATAGTACGTAAACATGGTCCTTATAACATCATGCTTCAAAATAAGTAATGCCTTTATATTATTTTCTTAAAATTTATAAATAAAATTAGCCATTGTAAACCAAAGATTACATAAGCTTTAATGGATTTTAAACTATACCAGTTATAAAGTTTTACTAAATTTCTTCAGGAAAGTACTTCAATATACTATCCATTGGGTTTGGTGCAGCCTGACCAAGACCACAAATAGATGCCTCACGCATGACTTTAGAAAGATCTTCTAGCAACTTTTCATCCCATTTTTCCGCTAACATAAGATTAACTGCTTTTTCAGTACCAACGCGACATGGAGTACATTGCCCGCAGCTTTCTTTTTCAAAAAATTTCATGAGATTTACTGCTGCCTCACGAGCACTATCTTGATCAGATAATACTATAACTGCAGCTGAACCAACAAAACAGCCATATTTTTCCAGTGTACCGAAATCCATTGGTATGTCGGCCAGACTGGCCGGCAAAATGCCTCCAGACGCCCCTCCTGGAAGATAAGCTTTAAAGTTATGACCTTCAGCCATTCCGCCAGCGTAATTATTTATAAGATCTCTCGCGGTAATACCAATAGGAGCAATTTTTACGCCCGGTTCTCTGACTCTACCGGATATTGAATAGGCTCTTAAATTAGCGCTTAAGCTCTTGGTATCTGATTTGGAACTATCTTGATGGCTCTCAAGAAGTTTTCGAATCCAATAAAGCGTCTCGACGTTATGTACTAATGTTGGTCTTTGGAATAAACCCACCTGAGCAACATATGGAGGACGATGGCGTGGGATGCCACGTTTACCCTCAATGGATTCTATCATCGCACTTTCTTCGCCACAAATATAAGCCCCAGCACCTCGTCGCAATTTGATCTTTCCAGGATTAATTATACCGGCATTTTCAAGGGCTAGTAATTCTTTAAGCAATATTTTTCTAGCGGCCGGATATTCGTCACGCAGATAAATGTAGATTTCATCAGCATCAATTACCCATGCTGCTATTAAAGCTCCTTCAAGTACTTCATGCGGAGCTTTTTCTAGAAAATATCTGTCTTTAAATGTACCTGGTTCACCTTCATCTGCATTAACAGCTAATAGACGAGGTTTAGATTCTTTTCGAACAAAAGCCCATTTTTGAGCCGATGGAAATCCGGCTCCTCCCATCCCTTTCAATCCAGAACTTAAAATTATATCTTCAGCTTCATTGTAGCTTAATTTGCCGTTAATACATGCTTCATAAATATTATAACCACCATTTTTTTTGAAGCTTGATAAATCTGGGTAATCCGGTAATTCTGGATCGGTGTTATTACCATCAACAGCTTTTTTAATAGATTCTGTAGTAGCATAATCAACATAGTGATGCCCAATTTCGGCTACTGGTGATACATCGCATCTCCCCATACATGGGGATGGAATTATACGTGCTCCTTTTAGAGAGTCTGTTTCTAAATTTTCTAATAATTTGTTACTTCCGGACAGTGCGCAAGGTAAACTGTTACAGATGCGGACGGCTATTTCATTTGATGGTATATCTGCATTATCAATTAGTACGTCAAAATGAGCATAGAAGGTAGCTACTTCATATACCTCTGCTAACGATAAACCTAGTAATTCTGCAAGAGCTGCCATATTTTCGGAGGAAAGGTGGCCATATTGATCTTGAATTATATGTAAGTACTCTATTAATTCGCTTTTGATAAGAGGTTTTTCAATAAGCAGCTCACGGACTTTTAATACATCACTTTCCGTGGGTTGCCGCCCTTTGGGGA
>Ga0114932_10001908_pt1 | contig 22907 bp, 17 predicted proteins | sample 2SBtaG_2_FD_87286 | JGI IMG/M metagenome (GOLD analysis project Ga0114932, IMG submission 87286) | Deep subsurface microbial communities from Kolumbo volcano to uncover new lineages of life (NeLLi) - 2SBTROV12_ACTIVE470 metaG | ecosystem: Environmental > Aquatic > Marine > Volcanic ...
CCGACACCGACACCGACACCGACACCGACACCGACACCGACACCGATGCCGACACCACGGCCGTCGTCACCACCGTCTCGGCGGACTACAGCTCGGGCGCGTTGGCGACCATCGACCTGAGCGACTGGACGGTGACCGATGAGATCACCGTGCTCGGCACCGACACCGTGGTCAGCGCTGGCGACGACTACGTGTACGTGATGGCCCGCTCCAGCGCCGACTACGTGCGGGTGTACGAGCCCGGAAGCTGGGACGAGCCGCTCGTCGAGATCGGCCTGGCGGCCGGCGCCAATGCCCAGGACGCCGAGCTCTGCGACGACAAGCTCTTCGTGTCGCTCTACGGCGTGAACTACATGGGCATCTACGACCTCGACACCGGCACCCTCTCGGGCACCGTGGACCTCTCGCCCTACGAGGAGAGCATCGACGGAACGCCGGAGTCCTACTCCATGGTCGAGCTCGACGGTCAGATCTACGTCGCGCTTCAGCAGCTTCGGAACTGGTCGCCTGCGGGCGGCATGGTCGCCCAGATCGACTGCGCGTCCGGCACGGTCGTGGCGGACTGGGAGGTGGGTGACAACCCCTCGATCACGGCCCTCGACGAGACGCGGCTCTTGGTGAACACCGGGGCCTACGGTGACAGCTCCACCGGTGGACTCGCTGTGCTCGACACGGCCAAGGGCAGCCTCTCCGACGTGCTGGTGTCCGAGGACTCGGTCGGGCGTGACCTGAACGACGTCGCCGTCGTGGGGGACAGCGCGCTCGTGGCCGCCTCGAACACGGACTACTCCGGCTACAGCCTGTACTGCCTGGATCTGACCAGCTGGACCATGAGCCTCGCGGCCGACTTGAGCAGCTACGTGCCCGGCCTGGCGGCGAGCAGCAGCGGGCATGTGCTCGTGCCTGCCCAGGCCGCAACGTGGCTCGATCCGAAGTCGAGCTCGGGCATCATGGTGTGGGACCCCGCCACGTGCACGGAGCTGACCGATGGCGACTGGATCTCGACCGCCCTGAACCCCAACAGCATCGCGTTCTACTAGGTGCTGCTTCTGATGGCCGCCGTCGCCTGCGAGACCCCCGCGCCGAGCGCGTGCACGGACATGTGCGGGTCGGCTGCGGCGCTCTACGGCGGCTGCCTGGAGGACTGGGGCGTGGACTGGAGCGCCGCTGGCTACGAGGACGAGGACCAGTTCCTCGCCTCGTGCGCCACGTGGATCTGGGAGATGAGCTTGCTCGAAGCCGACGCTCTGGAGCGCGGTGAGATCGAGCAGGAGGGCTGGCTCGGGCCTGTCTGCGCCGAGCGGCACGCCGCGTTCTCCGCGGAGGATGCGACGTGCGAGGCCTACACGGGCGTGGACTGGAACGACACGCCGTGGCAGGCGCCGGAGGAGACAACAGACGGATAAGCCCCCACCATGGCCTCCACCGACACCCCGATGTTCCGGCAGTACGCGTCCCTGAAGGCGCAGGTGCCGGATGCGGTGCTGATGTTCCGCATGGGGGACTTCTACGAGGTCTTCTTCGACGACGCAAAGCTCGTGGCCGAGACCTGCGAGCTCACCCTCACGAGCCGCAACAAGGGGCATCCCGACGCCATTCCGATGGCCGGGGTGCCCCACCACTCGGCGCGCGCGCACATCCAGACCCTCGTCCAGGCCGGCCACAAGGTCGCCATGGCCGACCAGGTGGAAGACCCGGCGCTGGCCAAGGGCTTGGTGAAGCGCGCCATCGTGCGGATCGTGACCCCGGGCGTGGGGCTCGACCCGGAAGAGCTCGCCCCGCGCGAGCCGTGCTGGCTCGCCGGGGTGTGTCGAGGCGATGCCGGGTTCGGCTTCGCGGTGCTGGACGTCTCCACGGGCGACCTGCGGGTGACCGAGCTCGACAGCCTGGAGGCGCTGCTCGCCGAGCTCGGCCGGACCGAACCCCGGGAAGTCGTGCTGCCGCTGGCGTTGTCGGAGGTGCCCGAGCTGCGGGTCGCGCTCACCGGGCTTCGCACGAACACCGTGGACGAGGGTGTGTTCGAGCCGCAGCAGGGGGCCGCCGCCCTCGCGCGGCGCTTCGAGGTGGCGGACCTCACGGGCTTTGGTGCCGGCCACCTGTCGGTCGGCCTGGGCGCGGCCTGGGCGGTGGTCGACTACGCGAGCGGCAACCTGCAGTCCACGCTCCCGCACCTCCGGGAGCTGCGTCCCTACGCCGTCGGCGGCTTCATGGTGCTCGACGAGGCCACCCGGAGGAACCTCGAGCTCACGCGTCCGCTCCGCGGCACCGGGCGCAAGGGCACCTTGATCGGCATGCTGGACCGGACGGCCACGGCCATGGGTGGTCGGCTGCTGCGGGAGTGGGTGAGCTACCCCCTCCTCGACCTCGCTCGCCTGCGGCGCCGGCAGGACGCGGTGCAGGCCTTCGTCGACGACGGCCCCCTTCGACGCCGCATCCGAGACGGACTCAAGCAGGTCGCCGACCTGGAGCGCATCGCGGGCAAGGTGGCCCAGGGCTCCGGGCACGCGCGGGATCTCGTGGCGCTCCGCGGAAGCCTCGAGGCGCTGCCGGAGGTCGCCGACGCGCTCCGGCCGGTGGCAGCGCTCGCCCCGCACCTGCCCGGTGACCTCTGCGGCGACGTGGCCGAGGACATCGCGACCTGGCTCGTCGACGAGCCCCCGCTCCAGACCACAGAGGGCGGCCTGATCCGCCGAGGCGCCGACGAGGCCCTCGACGAGCTGGCCACCTTGTCGCGTGATGGCAAGGCGATGATCGCGGCGATGGAGTCGAGCGAGCGCGAGCGCACGGGCATCGGCTCGCTCAAGGTCCGCTTCAACAAGGTCATGGGCTACTACATCGAGATCACGCGAGCCAACCTGCACCGGGTGCCCGACGACTACATCCGGAAGCAGACACTCACCAACAGCGAGCGCTACCTCACACCCGAGCTCAAGGAGTTCGAACAGAAGGTCCTGAACGCCGACGAGAAGAAGAAGGCCCTGGAGTACGCGCTCTTCGTGGAGCTGCGGGACCGCATCGCGCTCGAGCTGGCGCGGCTGAAGGCGCTCGGGCACGCGGTGGCCGTGCTCGATGTGTTCGCGTCGCTCGCCGAGGTTGCGAGCGGTGCGCGCTACTGCCGGCCCGTGGTCGACGACTCCAGCGAGCTGTCGATCGAGGCCGGTCGGCACCCCGTGGTCGAGCGGCAGGATCTCGGCGAGAAGTTCGTGCCCAACGACCTCGCGCTCGGCGGCGACGGTCGGCGCCTGCTCATCGTGACCGGCCCGAACATGTCGGGCAAGTCGACCGTGATGCGGCAGACCGCGCTCATCGCCCTATTGGCCCAGATCGGCAGCTTCGTGCCGGCTCGGCAGGCGCGGATCGGACTCTGCGACCGGGTGTTCACCCGGGTGGGCGCGAGCGACGATCTGTCCAGCGGTCGCAGCACCTTCATGGTCGAGATGAGCGAGACCGCCAACATCCTGCACCACGCCACCGAACGCAGCCTCGTGCTGCTCGACGAGATCGGGCGCGGAACGTCGACCTACGATGGGCTCGCGATCGCCTGGGCGGTGGCAGAGACCCTGCACGATCAGGTGCGCTGTCGCGCGCTCTTCGCCACGCACTACCACGAGCTCCTGGACCTGGCCGCGGAGCGTCCGCACGTGGCCAACGTCCACGTGGCCGTGAGTGAGTGGGGGGAGCGCATCCTCTTCCTCCGCAAGCTCAAGGAGGGGGGCGCCAGCCGCAGCTACGGCATCCAGTGTGCGCGCCTCGCGGGCATGCCCCACGACGTCGTCGAGCGCGCGAAGACCCTCCTGGTGAGGCTCGAGAAGCACGCCTCCCAGCACCCGACACCTCAGCTCGGGCTCTTCGGGGCTCCGAGAGCCGAGCAGGCCGCCGCCCCCGTCCCGCGGACCAGCGCGCTCGACGAGCTGCTCGCCGGCATCGACCCCGACGCGCTCACGCCGCGCGCCGCCCTCGATGCCCTCTACCGGCTCAAGGAGATGGCCAGCTCTTGATCGCTCTCGCGTTGTGCACCGCCCTGGCCGCCCAGCTCGACGAGCTGAGGGTCTTCGTGGGCGACGGCCACGCGCGGGTCCTGTTGGTCGGCGACGGAGCGCTGAGCGGCGTGACCATTCGCTCCACGCCTCCGGTCGGCTCCGCCCCCGCCCGGGTCATCCTCACCGTGCCCTCCACGCGCCTGTCGCCCACCCTGCGCGATGCCTACCTCTCCGAGGCCGGACGCTGGCTCGTGCCGGTCGGAAGAGGTGGCGTCGAGCAGGTGGCGATCGCCGAGCTCGGGGGATCGTTGCAGGTGGCGGTGGAGCTCGAGCACGCACGGGAGACCAAGCTCATGGCCATCGGAGACGAGGCGGTGCTGGTCGACCTGCGGCGCCCGTCGGTGGAGCCCGACCGCTCGTTGCCCGACCCGCAGGTCCTGGGCGCCTGGCTCTCGGGGGTGTCGCTCGCTCGCCAGGCTGAGCGGGGTTCCGACCCGCGACCGCGCATCGTCGTCGACCCGGGACACGGAGGGTGGGACATCGGCGCAAAGGGCCTGACCGGCACCCACGAGGCCGACATCGCCCTGGGCATCGCGCGCCGACTGGCTCGAGAGCTCGAGCTGCGCCTCGACGCCGAGGTGTACCTGACGCGTGAAGACGACACCTTCATCGAGCTGCGGGACCGGGCCGCGATGGCGAACGCCCTCGGCGCCGATCTCTTCGTGTCCGTGCACGCCAACGCGGCACCCGGTCCCACCGCCTGGGGCATCGAGACCTACTACCTGTCGGACGCCAGCGACTCCCGGGCACAGGACGTGGCCGCCCGGGAGAACGCCACAGCGGGCGACGTGCAGCTCGCCGAGAGCCTGCTCGAGAACCTCGCCATGACGGGGACCCACCAGCTCTCCCGCGCCCTGGCGACGGGGGTTCAACAGAGCACGGTGGAGCAGCTTCGCGAGGTCTATGGCAGCGACCAGATCCGGGATCTGGGGGTCAAGACCGCGCGCTTCTACGTGTTGGTCTTCACCCGGATGCCCGCCATCCTCTACGAGGCGAGCTTCCTGACCAACGATGGCGACGAGATGCGTCTCCGGCAACCGCTCTTCCAGCAGACCACGGCCGAGGCCATCGCCACGGCGGTGGAGGCGCACCTCGAGGCGTCGCGCTGATGGAACACGCTGTCGAAGGCTTCCTGGCCTATGCGCGGATCGATCGGGGCCTGTCGGCGAACACCCTCGAAGCGTACGCACGCGACCTCCGTGCCCTCACCGCCTGGCTCGCCGACCGGGGGCTCGACACCCCAGCGCGTGTCCGGCGGTCGGACCTGACGAGCTACATGGCTCACCTCCTCGACACGGGTCGAAGCCTGCGCACCGCCGCCCGCCATCGCGTGGCCTTCCGCCAGTTGTTCAAGTACCTGGTGGAGGAGGGCCTGCTCGACGCGGATCCGGCACTCCTGGTCGAAGCGCCGCGGCACGGTCGGCGGCTGCCCGGCGTGCTCAGCGAGCGGGAAGTGGAGGCGTTGTTGGCTCAGCCAGACGCGGACACGCCCATCGGGCAACGCGACAAGTCGATGCTCGAGACCCTGTATTCGACCGGACTTCGTGTGTCGGAGTTGTGTCGGCTGAGGCTCGATGCCTTGCACCTCGATGCGGGCTACATCCTCATCCGCGGCAAGGGTGGGAAGGAACGAATCGTACCTACTGGGCCCGTCGCAGCCCGCTGGATCGTGGCCTGGGTGCGTGGCTACCGCCTCGATCTCGATCCCTCCCTGCACGTTCCGTGGGTGTACGCGTCGCCTCGGGGAGGGCACCTCACTCGGCATGCGTTCTGGTACCGAGTCAAGCTGTACGCGCGTGCGGCCGACATCAAGATGGCGGTCAGCCCACACAAGCTGCGACACAGTTTTGCGACACATCTCTTGGACCACGGCGCGGACTTGCGAGCCGTTCAGCTCATGCTCGGGCACGCGGATCTCTCGACCACGCAGATCTACACCCACGTGGCCAACGAGCGCCTTCGACGCATCCATCGCGAAGCGCATCCGAGGGGGTAGCGCGGTCGTCGACGCCCTACGGAGCGTTCTCCCAGTCGGCGGGTGCGTGCTCGCCGAACTGCTCGACGAGGCGCGCCGCGTCGGCGTCGATGCGCTCCCACAGGCAGCCGAGCGTCTCGGCGTCCTCCATGTCGGCGGTGCGGTCCGCGGTCTCGGTGGGATCGGTGGCGAGATCGTAGAGCTCCGAGCTGCCGTCCCAGTGGGTGAGGAGCTTCCAGTCGCCGCGCTGCGCCGCCTGGATCGTGACGTCGCCCTCGTAGCGCACCAGGCCGCGCACGCGGTCGACGTGGCTGGTGCCGACGACGTGACCGGTGAAGCTCTCCCGCGGGTCCAGCCCGAGTGCCTGGTAGATGGTGGGGACGATGTCGGCGTGGGTGGTCGGACCTCCCCAGGCGACGGGGGTGACACCGTCGGCGGACCAGAAGAACGCCAGGCCCTGGCTCTCCTCCTGGTAGAGGGTGTGGCCGTGTCCCTGGCTGTCCTGGTGGTCGAAGAAGCCCTCGCCGTGGTCCGAGGCAACGACCACGAGGGTGTCCTCGAGCTTGCCAGTCCCTCCGAGTGTGGTGATCAGCCGGCGGATCATCGCGTCGGTGTAGCGCAGCTCGCCGTCGTACAGCGCGTAGAGCGCGGCGAGCGCGTCGGCTTGTCGCTTGGCGTCGAGCTCGGGCCATTCGGCCACGAGCCGGTTCAGGTCGAGGCTGGTCGAGAGGTCGTAGCCGATGAACTCCGTGTTCCCTTCGATGTAGAGCTCTGGCGGGTCGAAGGCCGCGTGGGGGTCGAGCAGGTGGACGTGCAGGTAGTAGGGCGCGTCGTTGTCGAAGTCCAGGGCCGCATCGATGGCGTTGGTCACCATGGTCTCGGCGGTCCACTCCGCCTGGCCGATGGCCGTGTCGAAGCCGTTGACCGTGCCGTAGGTGTTCATCAGGTAGGGGCTCGCGCTGACCATGGTGGTCTGGAACCCGGCCGCCTGCAGCCAGTCGGCCAGCAGCTCCCCATCGGCGGGGAAGAGCTCGGGTGCGCCGTAGAAGACCGTGGGCTCGAAGCCGAAGTCCAGGGTGTCCTGCCCGGCGAGCAGGCAGATCATCGAGGGGTAGGTCCAGTTGGAGCAGCTCTGGTGGTCGTCGAGCACCAGCCCCTCGGCCATCAACTCGTCGAGGAATGGGGTCTGCGTGCCGCCGGAGTAGCGCCCGACGCGGTCACGCCGCACCGTGTCGATGGACAAGAAGATCAGGTTCTTCGGCGTGCTCGAGGGCACCAGGGCCGCCGTGTCGGTCGGCTCCGTGGCGCATGCCGACGCCTCCGGCGCGGTGTCCTCGCTGTCGCCGCTGTCGAGCACCTCGGTGTCGTCGCCGGCAGGGGAGTCGACCGAGGCGCCCGTATCGACGGTGCTCGTGCAAGCGAAGAACAACCACATGGGGCAGGACTACACGCAGTCCGAGGGTCTCGCAAGCGCCGAGGGTGGCCTACCGGTTGCGCCGGCGCTTTCGAAGCCAGGCGCCGGGCCCGGTTCGCTCGTCGTCACCGGCCTCGTTCACCGGCGTCCTGGCGACGAGCCTGTCGAGGATGGAGAGCACGCTGTCGTCCAGGCCGCACCCGCGCGCGGGCTCCTCCCCCTTGCTGAAGACCTCGGTGCCGCAGCTGTCACAGACGCCGAGGGTCCACTCGCCCAGGCAGACCTCGGCTTCCACCACGCTCGAGGGCATGGGGAAGGTGGCATCGGCGGTGCCGCTCGCCGCGACGAAGCGCGCCCAGATCGGCAGGGCGGCCTTCGAGCCGGTCAGGCGGGTGGCCCGGTTGTCGTCGAAGCCCACCCACACGACCACCGCCAGGTCGTCGGTCACCCCGGCGAACCAGGCGTCGCGGCCGGCGTCGGTGGTTCCTGTCTTGCCGCCCACGGCACCCGTCACCCCATAGCTGGCGGCCTTCGCCCCGGTGCCTTCGGTCATCACGCTGCCGAGCACGTCGGTGGCGAGCCAGGCCGCGCGCTCCGAGGTCCGACGGAGCACCAGCGGCTCATCCCGGATGAGCTGCGCGCCGTCGACGTCGTAGACCGCGGAGAGGTGGGTGGGTGCAGCCCAGGTCCCCATGCCGCCGAACACGGTGTAGGCGCCGGCGAGCTCGACCGGCGTGGCCGAGAAGGCCCCGAGGGCCGCGCTGGGCAGGCGGGTGGCACCGGCGAGGCCGAGCGCCTGCAGGCCGTCCTGCAGGCGCGCGTAGCCGAGCTCTTCCGCCAGCAGCACAGCGGGGACGTTCCGGCTCCGCGCGATGACCTCCCTCAGGCGCACCTCGCCCTCGTAGCTGCCGTCGTAGTTCTTCGGGGCCCAGGTCGTGCCGTCCAACGTGCGCTCGATGGGCTCGTCGATGAACCGGGTGTGCGGCGACAGGCCCTCGTCGTGCTCGAACGCCCACAGCATGGTCAGCGGCTTCACCGTGCTGCCGGGCTGACGCTCGGCGTACAGGGCGCGGTTGTACTGGCTGTGGCCGTAGTCGCGACCGCCCACCATCGCCAGCACCGCACCCGTGTGCACGTCGACGGCCACCAGCGCGGCCTGGATGCCGGCCACGCCGTCGACGGCACCTTCGAGCTCGGCGAGGCCTTGGGCGACCGCGCGCTCCGCGAGGGCTTGGAGGCGGGGATGGAGACCGGTGTGCAGGACGAGACCTTCGCGCGAGACCACCGCCTCCCCGAGCGCCGCTTCGGCCGCCTCCACCGCGGCATCGACGGCGTAGGGCGCGACCCGTCCCGACACCACCGGCGCGGCCTCGAGGGGTGACCTCGACGCCACGGCGGCCTCGTCGGCGCCCAGCCAGCCGAGCTCCACCATGCGCCCCAGGGCGAGGTTTCTCCGTGAGGTCGCGCGTTCCGGGTGACGCAGTGGGTTGTACGCGTTGGGCGAGCTGATGATGCCGGCGAGGGTCGCGGCCTCGCCGATGTCGAGGCGCTCCACCGGCTTCCCGAAGAAGGTCCGCGCCGCCTGGTCGGCGCCGCAGATGGCCCGACCGCCCAGCTGTCCCCAGTAGATCTCGTTCATGTAGAGCGTGAGGATCGCTTCCTTGTCGAGCTCCTGTTCCAAGGCGAGGGCGAGGAAGAGCTCGTCCAGCTTCCGCCGCCAGGTGCGCTCCGGGCTCAGGAACAGGTTCTTGGCGAGCTGCTGCGTGAGCGTGCTCCCTCCTGAGATCGTCCGGCCCGCGAGGGCGTTCTGGAGCAGGGCCCGCGCGATGCCCAGCGGGGCGATGCCGCGATGGGTCCAGAAGTCGTCGTCCTCCATCGCGAGCACGGCCTGCTGCAGATGCTCGGGGAAGTCATCGAGCGTGCGCGGAGTGCGCTCCTCGTTCGAGGGACCGCGCACCGACGCGAGCTGGGTGGCGGGCAGGACCAGCGGCGCGGCCGGGGACACGCTGGCCACGCGTCCCCCTGCGAAGGTGACGAGCGCTTCGGTGTCCTCGACGCGCCAGCCCGGCCCGTTCGTGGCGCGCAGACGAACCTGGAGGGCATCCGGGTGCACCACGAAGTCCCCGGGCCCTCCCAATGCATCGACCTGCACGTAGCCGGCACCGCGCAGATCGCGGGCGAGCTCCTCGGGTGTGGCGGTCAGACCTGGCCAGACGGACACCGGACCGGACCAGACCTGCCCGGGCACCTCCCAGACCTGCGCGGCGAGCTTGTCGCGCACCGTGCCGCGTGCGTCGTGGAGCAGCACGGCACCCACCGCCCCGGTCCCGATCACGACGCCGAGACCACTCGCGACCGTGATGCGCACCACGAAGCGACGCGCGCGAACCGCCAGGGAGGGGCGTGCAGCCCCCTTGCGTCCGCGGGCGGTGGGCTTGCGTCCCCGGCTCGGGCGCTTGGACGCCGCCCGCTTCTTCGCGGGCTTCCGCTTGGTAGCGGGCTTCTTCTTGCGGGTCGCCACGAGCAGCCTCTCGGAGAGAGTCTACCCCAACCCTCGACGCGTCAACAGTGCTCCGTCGCGATCACTGTGCGAGGCGTGCGCCCACGGCTCGGATGCGCTGCAGGTAGGCGTCGACCGCTTCGGTGTCGGTGCCGTGCTCGAAGGCCACGCCCAGGCAGCGACGCATCCAGAAGGTGCCGGGGCGTGCGTGCATCTGCACCGCCACGCCGCGCAGCATCACCCGGTGGCCGTCGAGGTCGCACTCGATGGTCACCGGCTCGCCGACGACCGCGCGGGCCGCTTCGCTGGGCGAGAGCCAGACCGAGAGCCCGCCGATCCCGACGTCGGCGGCGAGCCGTCGCGCCGTTCGCCAGCCGCTGCGTCCGATGACGCTCACCATCGCCGGGTGGTCGAGAGGCGGCGTGAACCGCGCGTGGTCGCGGTACCCGATGCCCGTGGGCAGGGACGTGTCGTCGATCGCGTGCATGAGGACCTCCCCCATGGAATCGGCCGGCCCGACGCGCCGCTTGAGGTCTCCCGCCTACGGGTCGAGTGTTTCGATGGCCCAGGCGAGCTCGTCAGCGTCGCCTCGCCGGGCGGCCTGCTCCCCGTGCCTCCACACGAGCGAGGCGTCCTCCTGCCGAGCCCACGACCAGCGAAGCCGCGCGGAGACCAGCGCCTCCAGCCCCGTGGAGCTCGCGTCGATGCCGTCGAGGGCGGCCACTGCGTCGGACTCCCACGCGCTCTGGGCTCGCTCCAGGGTGTCGGGTGCGTCGACCAGCGCCGCGGCGTCTTCGGCGAGGTCTCCGGACAGGGCGTAGGTCCCCGAGAGGATGCCCAGCTCGGCGCCGACCGCGATCTCGGCGCGGGCGATCGCTGCTTCGCCTTGCAGACCGGCGGCCTGGGCGCGTGCGAGCCGGGCGAACGCATCGTCGAGATCGGTGGGTTCGGCCAGGTTGGCCAGGGGTGCGAGGACCGCCCAGCCGGCCCACGCCTCGCCGAGCTCTTCGAGGTCCTGGAGGGCGACCCACGCCGCTGCCCACGGGGCGCTCGGGTCCGCGTCCTTCCAGCTCCAGCCGGGCTCGGCGAGCGCACCCAGGCCGGTGTCGGGCAGCGCCTCCGTCGCCTCACAGGAGCCGGAGAGCACGGCGAGGTGCTCGCAGAGCGACGCCTCGCGGTCGGCGAGGGCCTCGCTCGCGTCGACGTCGGCGTACACGGCGAGCACGGCAGCGTCCCAGGCGGCGCGCTCGGCCTCCACGGCTTGATCGACCCGTGACTCCGCACCGACGGAGGTGACGAACCAGGCCTGCCGCGCCTCCGCTGCCGCCGCCACGCCGGAGGCCTCCACCTCGGAGAGTGCGCCGAGGGCGCGCCGGCCGAAGCCCTCGTCGAGCTCCTGCCACACCAAGGCCTGGTCGAGCTCGGAGCGTGGGCCGGACAGGGCCTCGGTGATCTGCACGCCACCCCACTCGTTGCGCTCGTCGCTCGCCAGGCGCTCGACGAGCACCTTCCAGGCCCCGCGGGCCTCGCGATCCTGGTAGCCGGCTACGGCGCCGATCAGTCGTCGGTGGAGCATGGCATCCAGGCTGCCGTCGAGCCGCGCGAGCCCGGCCCCCAGCGCCTCGGCGTCGTCGGCGTCCGCGCCTTTCCGGGCGATGTCGAGCGCCTCGTCCAGCTCGCCGCTGATGCTCTCGTTCCACGTGTCGTCGGCGGCGGCCACCGTGGCGCCCAGGGCCGCAACCAGCTCTCGGACGCTGGCGAGGGCGGCCACCGGGTCGTGCTGATCCGGCGCCGTCGACAGGAGCGTGCGGGCCCAGGCGATCCAGGCGCCGCGCACGGTCCAGGCGGCCTCGACGAGCGAGTCCTCGCGTCCCACCCCCAGCAGGGCGCGGACCTCGGCATCGCGCTCGCCCCCGGTGCTCGCGTCGGCCTCCAGGACGAGCCCGGTCAGCCCCTCGTACGCCTTGCTCGCTGCGGTTGCGTCTCCCGCCTCGACAGCGTCCAGGAAGGCCTGCCAGTCGCCCAGGCCACCGCTGATCCCGCCGTCTGGCCATGTCGTGCCCCCGGTGTCGGTGTCGGGCGCGGCGGTGTCGAGCGCAGTGTCGGTCTCGTCGCCGGCGGGAACCTCGGTGTCGCTCGCTGCCGGTTCTGGTCCACAAGCGAGCCACATCGAAACGAGCATGTCCTCTCTCCGGCGTTACACGCGCCCATCATGCTCGATCCCGCCGCACTGTCCCAAGCCCTGGACCGCGCCGCCCGCCGCGGTGGACGTCGCCGTCCGAAGGCCGTGAGCCCCTTGAAGGGCTTTCGAGGCGCGGAGGTCGGGGAGCTGGCGCGGCTCGGCGCCGCCACCTGGCGCAAGGCGCGCCCGGTGCTCCCGCTCGACAGCGAGGCCCTGCACGAGCTCTTCACCACTGCCTTCGAAGACGGCCTGCTCGCCATCGGGCTCGCAGCCGCGTGCGTGCCGGACACGCCCGAAGAGGCCCTCGACCTGGCGGAGCGTTGGCTCCCGTTGGTCGACGACATCGAGACCGCCGACGCGCTCGGATGGTTGCTGCTCACGCCGGCGTTGCTCGCGTGCGGCGAGCCCGTGGCGTCGGTGCTCTCGGGCTGCCGCGGTCAGCGCCGGACGGCAGCTCGTCGCGCAGGCGTGACGGGCGCACTGGCCCTGCTCCCCATCCCGGTGGAAGGTCCAGCCGCCGCCCCTCTGCGGGAGCGCTTCGGTGAGAGACACCTGATCTTCACGGAGCGGGCGGACTCGGCCTCGGTCGACAGCGTGGCGCGGCACTTCCTGCGGGAGCGCGACCCGCACGTGGTCAAGGCGCTGGGACGGTTGGTGCGGACCTGGGGTGAGGTCGAGCCGCACGCAGCCGAGCGGTGGCACGTCTGGGCGATGGTCAACGGCGGGCTTCCGAAGGCCATGCGCGTGCAGGTGGAGAAGGGGATAAAGAAGGGACGTCGCCTTCAACAGCGGAGCTGAATCATGTTCGCCGCCAAGCGCTTCCTCGTGCCTGTCGACTTCTCCGACGTGTCCCGCGCGGCCGTCTCTGCCGCGTTGCAGCTCGCTGCCGCCCACCAGGGAGAGGTCTGGCTCCTGCACTCTGCCGAGGGCATGGACCAGGAGCTCAAGAAGCGCCTGGTCAGCGCGCCGGACGAGAGCGTGATCTCGGACACCATCTCCTTCGACGAGCACGCCTTGCGGCAGGCCGCGGACGACGAGAAGCGCCGCTTCGCGGAGGCCGGGCGGTACCTGCCCGACGTTCCCATCCACACCCACGTCACCGGCGGTGGCTGGCTCGAGGTGGCGCTCGAGCTGGTGGACCAGCACCAGATCGACGTCGTGGTGTCCGGCACGCACGGCAAGAGCGGCCTCGTCGCTCGCCTGCTCGGCACCATCACCGAGAAGCTGGTCGCCAAGGCACCCTGCAGCGTCTTCGTCGTGAAGGCCGCCGGCTACCCCTACCTCCGGGACTGAGATGCGCGCACTGCTGGAAGACATCGCGGCGGGCTGTGACGGCTTCGTCGAGCTTCGCTACCACGCCAAGACCTTCCGCTCGGTGATGGTCGAACAGGGCAAGGTCGAGCGCTCCCAGGTCCGTCGGCGTGACGGGGTGGGCGTGCGTGCCCTGGTGGACGGCACCTGGGGCTTCGCCTCCACGGGCGACCTGACCCGAGCGGGCGTGCAGCGCGCGGTGGACGACGCGCGCCGGGCCGCACGCGCCAGCGCGGGTCAGCGCAAGACCCGCATCGACGCGCTCGCGTCCCAACGCCTCGCGGTCGGGAGCTTCGCCGAGGCGGGGGTCGAGGAGGTGCTGTCCATGCCGCTGGACCAGAAGGTCGCGTTGGCGGTGGACGCCGAGGCGCGCAGCCGCAAGGCCTCCAGCCGCATCGCCACCGCTCAGGCCACCTACAACGAGATCTTCGAGGACAAGGCCATCGTCACCACAGACGGTGCGAGCGTGGAGCTCAAGCTGGTCCGGCCGGAGCTGCGCATCTTCGCGGTGGCTGAGAAGGATGGGCAGCGGGCGACGCACTTCGAGGGGGTGGGCGTCACCGGCGGGTGGGACTGCCTCTTCCGCACGCCCTGGGAAGCGCTGGCGGACCGAGCGGCGGGCACGGCGGTCGACCTGCTCGACGCCAAGCCGCCCGAAGGCGGTCGGGCCACGGTCCTGTTGGCACCGAGCATCGTGGGCTTGCTGGTGCACGAAGCCATCGGCCACACCGTCGAAGCCGACTTCGTGCTGGCCGGGTCTGCAGCCGCTGGCCTGCTCGGCCAACAGGTGGCCTCGGAGATCGTCACCCTCTGCGACTCGGGCCAGAGCGACCACATGACGGGAGCCGGTGGCTGCCTCCCCGTGGACGACGAGGGCGTCTACACCGAGCGCACCGAGGTCATCCGTGACGGCAAGCTCGTGAGCTACCTCCACAACCGGGAGTCCGCGGCGCACTTCGGCGTGGCCCCCACGGGCAACGCCCGGGCCTGGGAGTACGCGGATCAGCCGCTCATCCGGATGCGCAACACCTACATCGCCCCCGGCGAGGAGAGCGTCGAGGCGATCATCGCCTCGACCGAGGACGGCTACCTGCTCGACGGCCCCCGGAACGGGCAGGCCGACGCCACCGCCGAGTTCATGTTTGGTGTGAGCACGGCCCGCCGCATCCAGAAGGGCAAGCTCGGTGAGCTCGTGAAGGGCGTGACCATCACCGGCAACGCCTTCGAGGTGCTCAAGAGCGTGGACGCCGTGTCCAGTGAGTTCGTCTGGGACCTGGGCTCGGGCCACTGTGGAAAGGGCCAGCCCGCCAAGGTCGACGCCGGAGGCCCCTACGTACGCTGCCGCGCCGTCCTCGCCGGAGCCCAGGGATGAGCATGAACACGTCCGACAGCGCGGGCCTTCTCGCCCGTTGCCAGGAGGCCGTCGAGGTCGCGCAGAAGCGCGGCGCCGACCAGGTCGAGGTCTACGGGAGCCGCGCCCGGGAGACCGAGGTCAGCCTGGAGAAGAACGATCTGAACATGGTCCGGGTGGTCGACGAGACCACCCTCGGGCTGCGCGTCGTGGTCGGAGGACGGGTGGGCTTCGCCACCACGAACCGCGCCGAGGAGCTGGCCGAGCTCGCGGACGAGGCGCTGGCCGTGGCCCGGAGCGCTCAGCCGGACGCGCTCGCCGGTCTACCCGAACCTGAGGCGACACCTGCTGTGACCCCTCGGCTCGATCAGGGACTCGCGGAGGTGGAGCCCGAAGCGCTCGTGGCGATGGCTGTCGAGCTGATGCGCGAGGCCCGCGCCCGCGACCCTCGGCTCACGGTCGACAGTGGCGGCGTGAGCGTGGAGCACGAGGCGCGCGCCATCGCGTCGAGCACGGGCATCGCCGGTCGCTGGCTCGCGTCCGGCGCGAGTGGCTACCTGATGGGCATGGCGATCGACGGCGACGAGGTCGGGAGCTTTGCCTACGACGGTGACGCCGTGCAGGACCTGGCCAGCCTCCGTCCCGCGTTGTCCGCCGCCTTCGCCCGCTTCGTGGACAAGGCGGTCGGTGCGCTCGGCGCGGGCCGTGGCGAGAGCTTTCGCGGTCCGGTCTTCCTGCCCGCCGACGTGATCGGGGGCTTCGTGCTCGACACGCTCGTCGGCGTGCTCAAGGCCGATGGCGTGCGCAAGGGGCGCTCCCCGATGGCCGGCAAGCTCGGCACGAACATCGCCAGTCCGCTCATCACCCTGACCGAGGGGGGCGGCGGCCTCCCGGGCTACCCGCTCGCGCCCTTCGATCGCGAAGGCCTGCCGCGCCGCAGCACCCCGCTGGTGGAGCGGGGCGTGTTGTCGGGCTTCCTCTACGACAGCTACGAGGCGCGAGCGGCCGGCGCCTCCAGCACCGCCAACGCGCTCGGTGGCGCGGCGAGCCTGCCCACCCTGGGCGCAGCCTGCATCGACGTGGCGGCAGGTGACACCCCGGCGAGCGAGCTGGCGTCGATGGACCGCGGCGTGATCGTGACCCGCTTCTCCGGCACCCACGACGGCATCAGCGGGGACTTCTCGGGGGTGGTGAAGGGCGGCTTCCTCGTCGAAGGTGGCGAGCGGCGCCCGATCAAGGAGACCACCATCTCCGGCAACGTGTACGAGGCCCTGAAGCAGGTAAGCGGCGTGAGCCGCGAGCGCAGCACCTTCTACGGGACCCGTTGCTACCCCAGCGTGCGCATCGAGGACCTGAGCATCACCGCGGGATAGCCGTGCACCCACGGCTGCACGCCGAGCTCGAGCGGCTCTACGCGAGCACCGACTTCGCGGCCTACATGGGGCGCGATCCGGTGGCCTTCGCCCACCGCTACCAAGCGCCGGGCGACCAGGAACGGGCGGCCACCTTGGCGGCCCTGCTGGCCTTCGGCAAGGTGGACCTGTTCCGTCCGGTGCTGGCGCGGCTGTTCGACCACATGGACGCGGCGGGCGGTCCCGCGGCGTGGGTCGCCAGCTTCGACGCCGAAGCCGAGGCGGAGTTCCTGGCCACGGTGCAGTACCGGTGGGTGAGGGGAGGGGACCTCTCCCTGCTCTTCGCGACCCTGCGCGACGTCGGGCTCCTCGGTCCGCGCGTCGAGGCGGCCTTCCGTGGCGACCTGCGTGCGGCGCTCACCGAGGTGGTCGCCGACCTGCGCCGACGGGCCGTGCAGCATGCGTGCCTGCCGGGCTTCGGCGACCTCTCCCATGGCCTGCGCCACCTGCTCGCCAGCCCAGCCACGGGTGGTGCGTCGAAGCGCTGGAACCTGTTGTTGCGCTGGATGGTGAGGAGCCCGGACGCAGAGGGCGTCGATCTCGGTCTGTGGAAGCTGCCCACGTCGGCCCTCGTGATCCCGCTCGACACCCATGTGGCCAGGATCTCGCGGCTGGTCGGGTTGACCGCCCGGAGGTCGTCGGGCTGGAAGACCGCGGTCGAGATCACCGAGGCGCTCGCCACGCTCGACCCGTCCGACCCCCTCCGTTTCGACTTCGCCATCGCCCACCTGGGCATCTCGCGTGCGTGTGAAGGGCGCTTCGTCGACGCGGTGTGTCCGGGGTGCCCGCTGCACCGGGTGTGCGCGGCGACGATGGTGTGAACTCCCACGGGGAGCCGCTCGGCCTCCGTTACCGGGAAGCCTGGAGGCACCCCATGTGCGGCTTCGTCGGCATGATCGGTACCCGCGAGGCGGCACCTTCGCTGCTGCTCGGGCTGCAGGCCATCCAACACCGCGGCCAGGACGCCGCGGGCGTGGGCACGCTGGTGGACGGGCGCTTCCACCTGGTCAAGGGCATGGGCATGATCACCCAGGCGATCCCGGAGGCCGACGCCGTGACGCTCCGGGGCGCGGCCGGCATCGCGCACGTGCGCTACCCGACGGCGGGAGCGGTCAGCACCGCGAACGACGCGCAGCCCTTCCTCACCCGCCGACCCGGCATCCTGCTCGCGCACAATGGCAACGTCACCAACGTGCCCGAGGTCGCGGCCCAGCTCCGGGAGCAGGGGCTCTACGTCTTGAGCGAGTGCGACGCGGAGCCCATCCTCCTCGTGCTCGCGGAAGAGCTCACCCGGCTGCGGCCCGCGGGGCACACGCACGACGACGTCGTGACGGCGGTGCGCGGGGTGTTCGCCCGTGTCCGCGGCGCGTACAGCGTGGTGGCCGTGCTCGAGGTCGAGGGCCGGGAGACCCTGGTCGCGTTCCGCGACCCCCACGGCATCCGCCCCGGTGTGTACGGTCGGAACGCGGGGGCGTGGGTCGTCGCGAGCGAGTCCGTGGCGCTCGACGTCCTGGAGGCGGAGAAGGTGGGCGATCTGCCGCCGGGCGAGGTGGTGTTCTTCCGCGCCGGCGAGGAGCCGGTGAGGCGCCCCGTGCTCGCGGCCCGGCCCCGGCTCTGTTCGTTCGAGCGCATCTACTTCGCGCGTCCGGACAGCCAGATGGAGGACGGTCGGATCAACCGGTCGCGGTGGCTGCTCGGCCGCCAGCTGGCCCGGGAGATCCGCCAGCGCGGCCTCGAGGTCGACGTGGTCGTGGCGGTGCCCGACACCTCCCGACCCGCGGCGATGGCCATCGCCGAGGAGCTGGGCGTCAAGAACCGTGAGGGCATGATCAAGAACCGCTACAGCGGGCGCACCTTCATCATGCCGGACCAGGCGACGCGCAACGCGGCGCTGCGCCTGAAGCTGAACCCGGTCGCGGAGATCTTCGAAGGCCAGCGGGTGCTGCTCATCGACGACAGCATCGTGCGGGGCAACACCATGCGGCGCATCGTGTCGATGCTGCGAGGCCTGTCGCCCGCCGCGCTGCACCTGGGCATCTTCAGCCCGCCCGTGCGCCACCCCTGTTTCTACGGCATCGACATGCCGAGTGCCGACGAGCTCGTGGCGGCGAGGTTCACGCCAGAGGCCATCCAGGAGCGGCTTGCGGCCCAGCTGGGCGCCGACAGCCTGACCTTCCTGTCCCTGGCGGGCCTGCGCGAGGTCCTCGGTCCGGGCATCTGCGACGCCTGCTTCAGCGGGGAGTACGTCGTGCCGGTGTCGGACGCGGAGCGGGGCTCCATCCTGGGGGAGCGTCGAGGCTGACCGCCTACGGCTCGTCGGTGTCGTCGCGCGCGAGCAAGGCCTTCCAGGCGCGGCTGCGCGTGCTCTTCGTGGACAGCTCCAGGAACAACAAGCCGCGGAACAGCATCAGCCAGTGGACCACCACGAGCCCACCGAGCATGCGGGAGACCGCCAGCAGCACGTGGAGGTCCGGAGACGTCAGGTGATCGATCGTGAGGCCGAGCAGCAACAGCGAGCCCAGGTCGATGAAGCCGAAGAAGGGCCCCGTGGCCTGGAACAACCACACGCCACCGAAGCCTGGCAGCAGCGAACCGAGCAGAGCCAGCAGAGCCACGTTGGGCGCGAACCACCCCAGCGGGTGTCGGGCGACGAAGCGCCAGGCGTCCTTCAAGAGCTCCACGGAGCGGCTCCGTCCCGCGTAGATCAGCTCCGGAGCAGGGTTGAAACAGATCGACGCCGCCAGGTACCAGATCAGCGCCAGGGGCCCTGTGAAGCTCAAGAAGAAGCCGACGATCCAGAAGATGAACAGGACCGAGATGACGTCCCAGAGGTAGACGCCCACGGTGTCCTGGATGTCGGAGAAGCGCACGCGTCCGCGGCGGTGCTGCACGACCTCCTGGACCATGTGCAGGTAGCTCCCCACGCAGGCGGCGTGCGCGAGCCCGACGAGCAGGCCCCCCGCGAAGCCCGCAGGCGCCAGGAGCTGCCCGACGGCGCTCAGGAAGGTGGCGTAGACCACGAGCGCGAGCACCGCCGGGGCGCTGCGAGGGAGGGCGCTGAAGGCCTTGGCGCCACACTCACGGTAGAGCTGCAGGTGGGTCTTCAGTGGGCTCACGCACGAACGCTAACGGGTTAGATCGGTGCGCCAGCCAGGAGAGCAACATGGCCACCATACGCGTGAAGCAGGCACACAGCCTGAGCGTCCCCGACGCCATCGCCAAGATGAAGGACTTCGAGGACATGATGGCCCGCTACATGGCGAAGGCCACCTGGAAGGGCGACACCGCCGAGATCAAGGGGCCAGGGGTCACCGGCACCATCGAGGCCACGGCCAGCGACGTCACCGTGCAGCTGAAGCTCGGCATGATGGCCAAGGCGGCTGGGGTCGACGCCACGCGGCTGGAGAAGAGCATCGCCCGTCGCCTCAAGGAAGGCTTCGAAGGCTGAGGCTCAGCCGAGCACCCCCGCGGCGCCGTCACTCTTCTCTTCGAAGCCTCGGGCGCCGAAGCAGACCCACTCCTCGCCCGGCAGGCAGCGGTACACCCGCAGCTCGCGTCCGTCCGGCTTGCGCTCGAGGATGGCGCCGCTGCGTGCGGGCTCGAGCAGGTGACCGCTCTCGGGTTCGACCACGACGTCGGGGTGCAAGCCCTTCGCCTCGAAGACGACGTCTTGCTCGGAGACGTCCACGGTGAGCACGGTCGCGCTGCCGTCCCGCTCCTTCAGCCTCAGCACCGCCAACGCACCGGCGCGGTTCGACACGCCCCAGAGACGGTCGATCCGCACGTCGCCGAAGTCGAGCACGTCGCTGCCTTCGGCGGGTTCACCGTAGCGGAGGCTCTCGCCGAGGTCGTAGTGTCCCAGCACCATCTCGGTGTCGAGCACCAGGAGCTCCGGGCGCCGGTTGACGAACGCGAGGCTGTGGATGGGCACTTCGGCCAGCGGATGGGGCGGGTCGAGAGCGTCCTCAGAGGTCTCGGGGTCCAGCACCCGCACCTCCCCCTGGGGCGTGACGACGGCCATCCAGGTGCCGCTGCCGGACAGGGCCATGCCCTGCGGCCACGCCAGCTCGTAGGCCCGATCGGCATCGATGTGCCACCAGCGCAGGCCGCCGCCGCGCAGCACAGCGGCGACCACCGGCCCGCCCAGCGCGATGGAGGCGGCGCCGACCGAACCGGACCCGGCCTTGAACAGGGTCTTGCCCGTGGCGAGGTCGAGCACCCGCAAGCGTCGCTCGCGTGGGAGGAGCGCCAGGCGCTTGCCTTCTCGGTCCACGAGCACCGCGTCGAGCGGTGAGCTCAGGGCCAGCCGGGCCTCGAGCCGCTTGTTCTCCCAGATGTCGAGCTGGTCGTCGTGCACGCCGAGCACGACGCGTCCGAAGCCGCTGGTGGCCACCACCGGCGTCACCCCGCCCGACGCCACCCCCGCTCCGCCGAGGCTGCCATCCGCCCCGCCCACGCGCACGCCGGTCGCGGTCCACACCGCCGCTCCGCTCGGCGCCGCCACGCCGTGCTTCTCGCTGCTCGCGTGTTCGAGCTGGGGGCAGGAGAAGAGGTGGGCGCTCCTCTGCGTCACCGCGACCGCGGCATCGCCCTCGGGGCTCATGCCCATGCCGATCACCCCCGTGCCGCCCTGGGTGGCGAAGGTGGCCACGACCGTGCCATCCGCGACCCGAAGCGAGGCCATGCCCCCCTGACCGGCCGCGAGGACGTGGGTGCCGTCGGGGCTCATCTGCGCCCAGAGACACGTCAGGCGCACCGGGTCGAGCGCGAGCGACTCCGACGTGCGCAGATCGACCAGCACGGGCTGGCCTTCGTCGTCGATGGCGAGCACGCGATCGCCGTACGGGCCGAAGTCCACGGTGAGGCCGCCGAAGCCGGTCCAGCTGGCCTCGCGCTCGCCGCTCACCAGGTCCCACACGCGCAACAGCCCGTCGCGGGCGATGGCGCCGAGCCGGCTGCCTTCCGGGTTGAGGGCCACGCCACGCATGGCGCGCACCCGACCCTGGTCACCGGACCGACGCTCCTCGAACACCGGGGCCTGATCGCGCACCTGGTACACGCCCACCGAGCCTTCACGGTCGCCGACGGCGATCAGGGCACCTCCGCGCACCACGGCCAGGGCGCCCCGGATCGGCCCGAGGGGTGAGAACACCAGCCCCGGGCTCGTCTCGCCCCGCCGGCGGACCGCGACCACTCCATTGGCGTCCGCGGTGGCGAGGACCCCGCTGTAGGGGTCGTACGCCGCCGCCGTGAGCGGGGCGTCATGGACCTGGGTGCAGTACTGGTCGACAAGGGCTCGCATCGCTCCGATACTATGCCGCCGCGTGAGTCGACCCTGCACCGTCGCCTTCTTGTGGCACCTGCACCAGCCGGACTACCGGGACGCCGCGGGGCGTCCGGTCATGCCCTGGGTGCGCCTGCACGGCCTGCGGGGCTACCGGGACCTGCCGGCGCTCGCGCTGGAACATGGGCTCGCGGGCACGATCAACCTGGTGCCGTCGCTCTGCGACCAGCTGCACCACTACCTCGCTGGCGGCGACGACCCCCACCTGGCGCTCTCGGTGCGACCGGCCGAGAGCTGCGGACCCACCGAGCGGCTGTTGCTCCGAGGGGGCTTCCTCGCCGGGCACCCTGCGATGCTTCGGGCCCACCCGGCCTGCGCCGCGCTGCAGGACCGACTCACCGATCCCGCGCCGCTCTCGGTCCGCGAGGTGCGCGACCTTCAGGTGTGGGCCACCCTCGCTTGGATCGGACCCACAGGGCTCGCCGCCCGCCCGGAGCTCCAGGAGCTGAAGGCCCGCGGGACCGGCTTCTCCGAGGCCGACAAGGACGCGCTCTGGCAGGCGCAAGCTGCGTTGCTGGCCGAGATCCCCGTGCTGTGGCGTCGCTTCGCCAGCACCTACGAGGTCTCCGCCAGTCCAGCGTTCCATCCCATCCTTCCGCTCCTGGTCGATCTCGAGCACGCACGGCGTTGCCTGCCCGACCTCCCCGCGCTGCCGGACTTCCGCTACCCGTCGGATGCCGCCCTCCAGCTGGTCCGTGGCAAGCAACGCGTCGAGCGGGAAGTGGGCTGTGAGGTCCACGGCCTCTGGCCCTCCGAGGGCAGCGTCTCGCCCGAGGTGGCCGCGCTCGCCCGCGACGCAGGCTTTGTGTGGTTGGCGTCCGACGAGGAGGTGTGGCGCCGCTCGGCCCACGGTCCCGGAAGCCTCGACGAGCCGTGGCTGCTCGACGCCGGTCCGACAGCGCTCTTCCGGGATCACGGGCTGTCGGACCACATCGGGTTTCGCACCGCGGGGCGCGGTGAGCAGGCCGCGGAGGAGCTCGTCGCCGCGCTGCGTGAGCGGGGGCCGACCGTGCTGTTGGCGCTCGACGGGGAGAACCCCTGGGAGAGCCATGCCGACGGTGGCGCCGGCTTCCTCCAGGCCCTCGCCCGCTCCCTGGATCGCTCGGGGCACGCCACGAGCACCTGTGGGCAGGCAGCGCGTGGTGCGACCGCGCGGGTGCATTCCTTGCACACAGGCTCCTGGATCGGTGGCGACTTCCGGATCTGGGCGGGTGACGCCGAGGACCACGCAGCGTGGCGTCTGCTGGCCGACGCGCGCGCGGCGGTCGCCGTCGCCGGCGATCCCCCCGACGCGTTGGAGCCCCTGCTCGCCGCCGAGGGCTCGGACTGGTTCTGGTGGTACGGGCCGGAGTTCGACACCGCCCACGCCGCCCACTTC
>Ga0114932_10001910_pt1 | contig 22892 bp, 15 predicted proteins | sample 2SBtaG_2_FD_87286 | JGI IMG/M metagenome (GOLD analysis project Ga0114932, IMG submission 87286) | Deep subsurface microbial communities from Kolumbo volcano to uncover new lineages of life (NeLLi) - 2SBTROV12_ACTIVE470 metaG | ecosystem: Environmental > Aquatic > Marine > Volcanic ...
GGCCATTGCCGCTGCCGGTATGATGGCTACTACCGCCATGCAACTGGCGATCGACGCTTTTGGTCCGATTGCCGATAATGCCGGTGGTATCGCTGAAATGAGCGAGCTGCCCAAAGATGTGCGTGAAAAGACCGATGTGCTCGATGCAGTTGGTAATACTACCGCGGCCACTGGTAAAGGTTTTGCCATTGCTTCAGCTGCATTGACTGCCCTGGCCCTGTTTGCCGCTTTCGTAGGTGTAGCGGGCATCAAGGGTATTGATATTTATAAGGCGAAAGTGCTGGCCTCTCTTTTTGTGGGAGCCATGATACCCTTCATCTTCTCTTCATTAGCCATCCGCGCAGTTGGACAAGCCGCTATGGCCATGGTGGAAGAAGTACGCCGGCAGTTCCGCACCATCAAAGGAATCATGGAAGGAACAGGCAAGCCTGAATACGATAAATGTGTGGCCATTTCTACCGAGGCATCCATCAAAAAAATGATGTTGCCCGGCGCTATTGCCATCGTATCTCCTTTGATCATTGGTTTCCTGTTGGGCCCCGAGCCATTGGGCGGTTTCCTGGCAGGCGCTACTGTAAGCGGTGTGTTGATGGGTATGTTCCAGAACAATGCCGGCGGTGCATGGGACAACGCTAAAAAATCTTTCGAGAAAGGCGTAGAGATCAACGGCGAAACACACTATAAAAAATCAGAGCCGCATAAAGCATCTGTTACCGGAGATACTGTGGGTGATCCTTTCAAAGATACCTCCGGGCCTTCTATGAACATCCTCATCAAACTGATGTCGATCGTATCATTGGTAATTGCTCCTACCCTGGCGCAATTGCATAAATCCGATGCAGAGCAGCCTGCTACTACTGCTGTTAAACAAGTAACTACACCAAAAGCAGTTACACAGCATAACAACACTGTAGCGCTCAAATAAAATATTCCCGTTCAACAGAAAAGCCGTAGCATACCAATGTTGCGGCTTTTTTGCGTCAGGCCATTTCAGCAATATCACACAAAAGCTAAAACTGCGGCGAATACTATTTAAAAAGGTATTTTAAGACAAGACCAAGGAGGAGGCCGCAGTTCAAATTATGAGTTGACAGCATTTTAAAATTTTAGCCCCATCCCAATATAATCAGATCTTGATACCGGTATTTAGCCGTTTAACGAAATTTTATGCCCTTTTTTACGAATCAGGTCGTATATTGCTTACGAATAAAATCGTACAAATGGCTGTTTCAAAGAATATCAAGCCCACCGAAAGCGAGCTGGAAATATTGAGGGTATTATGGGATAAGGGCGCCGCCACCGTAAGAGAAGTGCATGAAGTACTGGCCGAACACAAAGACTCGGGCTATACCACCACGCTCAAACTCATGCAGATCATGTTCGAAAAAGGCATCGTAAAGCGCGACGACAGCAGTAAAACGCATATCTATCGCGCCAATATATCGCGTGAGAATACACAACAGCAATTTGTAGGAAAAATGATCCATTCCCTTTTTGGCGGTTCTTCTACCCAACTGGTGATGCAGGCATTGGGCAATCATGCACCCAGTAAAGAAGAATTGGAAGAAATTCAGAAAATGCTGGACAATCTTAAAAAACAATAGCGCTTATGCAACACCTCTTTCAATCTCCTTTTCTGCAGGCATTGGGTTATGCTATTGCCAACAGTTTATGGCAGGCTGCATTGGTGTGGTTGGTATTTGTGTTGCTGAACAGTGTGCTCAGACTCAATGCTGCCAACCGGTACAAGCTGGCTGTGGCCTCGCAGTTGTTGATATTGGTATGGTTCCTGGTTACTTTGCAGTTTTATACAACCCTCTGTAACAATATGGCCGCACAGGTGCCGTCGAATACAGACCGCTGGCAACAGGTAATGCTGAACAAAGACAGTAGCATACCTTCCCTTTTTATTGCTGCATTGATCAAAGCCGAGCAATGGCTCCCCTATTTATCGGTTGCCTACCTGGTGCTCATGTGTTTCTTATGCATTCGTTGGGTCATCGGTTACCGCAAAACGCAACTGATCCGCAACACAGGTCTCAGTAAAATGCCCGCACAGTGGCGCATCTTCACGTCCGACCTGGCATTACAATTGGGCATCAAAAGAAAAGTTCAGGTATTCCTGTCGGAAACTATTCATACCCCGCTTACCATTGGTTTTCTCAAACCGCTGATATTGATTCCGGTTGCGAGTATCAACCACCTCAGCGCAGAACAACTCGAAGCAGTGATCCTGCACGAAATGGCGCATATCAAACGTTACGATTACCTGCTCAATATCATTTTATCGATTGTGGAGATCAGTCTTTTCTTCAATCCTTTCACCCAATTATTGAGCAAACAGATACGCAAAGAAAGAGAGAACAGCTGCGACGATTGGGTGCTTCAGTTCCAGTACAATGCCGCTTCTTATGCAGAGGCATTATTACAAATAGCACGTTTGCAAACGGTACCCGCTGCTTTTGCGATGGCGGCTGCTAATCCCAAACACGATTTGTTGGGCCGTATCAAACGCATGATCGACCCACAAGAAAACCGCTTCAATTATCGCAGGCAATTGCTGGCTTTTGGTATGGTAACCCTCCTGCTCGCATCCATTGCCTGGTTCAATCCGAATAAAGGCTTTACACAATCTTCAACCGGCAGCAAGGCGTTTGTTAAAGCACCGCAAGCCCCCTTGCAACCCATTGCGGCTGAGCCGGTGGCCATACAGGTAAACAACCCGCTTTTCAACCCGGTATTTTTTCTTTCCGGGCCATTGAAAAAGAAAATAAGGAAAGACATGGAAGCGGCTGCCCTGGAAATACAATCTTCTTCAAAAGAAGTGGTAGCCGTTGCACCGGTGGTTTCAGCTGCATTGGAAACCGCTACGCAGCAACTCAATCAGCAGCTTCAACTGAGTAATTTACAACAGGAAGCCGCATCCAGGGAAATGGCCAAAGCTGCTTCATGGACAAAGCAGATCAACAATGTTGTGGATACCGCTGCGATCTTCGCATCCATCCGTAATATTCCAAAGAAAGAAGAACTTGACCGTACTTTCCGGAAAATGAAGGAAGACATCGAGAAAGCGCGCAAAGATTTATGCATTCAACTGTCTCAGCAGGAGGAAAAATTCAGTCAGTCACCTGAAGCAGCCAAAATGCAACATGAAATGGCACTGGCCCTGAAAGAGCTGGAGAAACTGAACCTCGATAAACTGGTGTCTGTTACCTTACAGCAAATAAAGATCCCCGAAATCATATTTGCATCCGATAAGAACAGGAAAGAAAAGCAAGTGATCCTTAAGGATAAGGCCGCCGATAATAAAAGCTCAACAGCCATCATCATGGAAGATCTCTGAAGATCACCATAAATGCCGCGGACACCAATCGCCGTAGTGGTTACCCAATAAAAATCCGATCATTATTTCGTGGGTTCCCTTGCTCACCGTATTCAGCTGCGAAGTTTGCAGGTCGTAAGAATAACCGATATTGATGCTGCGGTTGAGGTTGATGCCTGTCATGGCCGCATAACCATCTTTGTAACGGAATGAGCCGCCCAGCCAAATCAGGTCCTGGTACTGCAATTTGAAATTGATATCAAACCCAAGTGGCAAAGGCGTTACATAACGAACCAATGCCGAAGGCAGGAAACTGATATCGTCTGAAAGCTGCATGCGATAACCGGCACTGAAAAACAAATGCGGCAATAACTTCCCCTGGTCCAGGTAAACACGATTATCGGAAAAAGCAATCTGCTGCGGAACGATCTGTTGTGCCGCGATGCCCAGGAAATAATCTCTCGAATACAACCACAGTCCTGCACTGATATCTGGTTTGATGCGGTTGATCTGGCCGCTGCCGGCTACTGCCGGATCAACCGTAGTAGTACCGAAATTCAGTTTGCTCGCGTCCAGACTCATATTAGTAAAGCCTACAGAAACACCGCCGGCAATATTCGTGTGCGGAGAAAGACCTATATGGTAAGCGTAAGTGCCATAAGCGGCAAAGCGGTTCAGCGGTCCCGTTTTATCATTGAGCAAGGTAAATCCTATTCCATGATGCGGCTCGGCGGCGACGTAATCGCGCCAGTAAGCAGGGCCGCGCGGATTCTCTCCACTGGCATGAAAGCTGGTGGCAGTCTCCCTGTCGTAATCGCTTTTCGTAAGCGGCCCCTGTATGGTGAGATAAGTAGTCACCGGCGCATCCTGCAATCCCACCCATTGCATGCGGTGACTGGCTTTTACATCCCAATAATTTTCAATACCCGCCACGGCAGGATTGATGATGTAATTGTTCATGATGTACTGCGTATAATAAGGCCTTTGCTGGGCCCTGGCAGCAGCCATGCAACAAACCATACTCATCAATACAAATAGCTTTTTCCCGTTCATGCGCGTTATTTAATGATGGTTACCGATCCGGTAACAATTTTTCTTCCGTTTTTAGGATTGATGATATAATAATAAGTAGCCACCGGCAAAGGCTGTCCATTGTAAATACCATCCCATTCTTTATCATATCCCTGCGACCTGAAAACGAGCTGCCCGTAACGGTCATACACTTCTACCGTAGCGCCGGGATAGCTTTCCAGGTAACGGATCTTCCAGGTATCATTGATGCCATCGCCATTGGGCGAAAACGCATTGGGCACATCGATGCTCAACAACACTTTAATGAAACTGGTATCTGATACCGAACAGCCTCCCTTGCCGGTTAACACCAACTTGTACGTAATGTCCGACTTGGGTGTTGACTTCGGTGTCGAATCTGTATTGGACGTAAGATAAGTAGCCGGTGTCCATAAATATTGCAGGTTGGTTCCGTATACATATACCGGCCTGAGCGTAGCCGTGCCTCCTTCCAATACATTGATCTTCGAAGGCAGTTTTAATTTCGGATAAGGATCTACGACTACCTGCTGGATAGCCGTGTCGCTCACACATCCTTGCTGGTTGAAGAAATAATAACTGATGTTGAATGTTCCCGAATCGGTAAAACGTTTCAGCGGGTTTTGTAATGCAGAAACATCCCCACCCGAAAGCGTCCAGTTCCAGGATACGGCATTGCTTGTGATGCCATTGCCCTTATCGGTAAAACGGATCGTATCACCCATACAGGCTTCTGAAGGGCTGGCAATAAATGCGGCTTTCGGTTGCGGGTAGATCGTAGTCAGCATCTGCGTCAATGAATCGATGCATCCGTCTTTGGATGTTAGTTTCAGTTGCACAGGGTAAGGTCCCACTGCGCTGTAATGATGTGATGGGTTCTTTACCACCGCTGCCGTATTGTTGAAGGGATCTCCGAAATTCCACAAATAACTGAACAATGCCTGCGAGCCATCGGTAATGGTAGATTGATCGGTGAATTGTCCGTTGCCATCCGGCAAACATATTTTCGGCAATGCAAACGCAGGTTTGGGCAATGGGTTTACTTTCACCGATTGTGTGTTGGTGGTACTCACACAACCGCTGTCTGTTGACACCTGTAACGATACGGTATAAGTCTGCGCAACAGTATAGGTTACGCCAAAAGAAGTATTGTCGGACCTGTTCGCTGTGCTGCCGTTACCAAAATCCCATTTCCATTGGCGTATATTGGAATAATTGGCCAATGAACTGTCAACAAAAGAAACCGCGTTCTTCTCGCACTGCAAACTGCCTACATTCCATTTAGCTAAAGGCGAAGGCCATACGGTTATGTTCTGTGTGGCCAAGTCGCGACAACCTTTGTCAGACACTGCCAGGTATTGTATGGGATAAGTACCCACGCCTGCCTTTTTGGGATCGAACAGTCCGCTCGCAATATTGGTAATACCATTACCGCTGAAAGAAGGACTCCCCGCTGCATTCGATACGCTGTTGTTGTATGAAGCCTGTGTGATGAGCCTTGCAGATGCATCATAACAAATACCAGGCAATGTAGTGAGACTTACTTTCGGGCTTGCATTCAGTGTAATCGTTTGCGAAGCCTGGCTCCTGCAGGTAGAAGAAGTAGCGCCTGAATAAGCTTTGAGTACAATGGTAAAACTCTTCGAAGCGGGCGACTGGAAATTAGGATACAGATGCGTGTATTTTTTATATCGAACCGGTGTTGAATCCACTGTTTTCTGTGAAAGATCATTCTGATCCCAATAGATCTCTATAAAGCTCAGGTTACCGAAATCAACAAAAGAATTATTGGTGATCTCCACCTGCCGGTTGCTGCACAATGCATTGCTGTTGCTCACTGAAAAATCTGCGGTGGGGTTACTACCATTCACTGTGAAGTTTTGAGTAATAGCAGCAGTACATCCATTGGAAGTAACCGTGAGATTCACTTTATAATAACCATAATTATTGTATCGTACCGATGGATTTTGTGCCGTACTGGTAGCTATGTTTGGTCCGGGTATTACCGGAGCTGTTCCTGCATTGAATTGCCAGTTATAGGTAAATCCTGCAGCGGTACCATCTGCTACTTTAGACGTATCGGTGAATTGTGCCAGTGCATCGTTCAAACATATTTCGGGCATCACAAAACCAGGTACAGGATACGCATGAATGGTAACAGGTGTTGCAGGTATGAACAGATCGCTTTTACAGCCAGTGCTGGTAGTTACTTGCAGGGTAACATTTTTCTTTCCGAATGCCTGGTAATTGGTCGTTTGTTGTGCTCCTGTGCTTGCCGTCAAAGGCCCTGCCGCATTGTCGAGGTCCCAGGTCCATTGTGTAATGGTTCCTGTTTGTACTGTAGAGGCATCAGTATATGTAATGTTATCATTCACACAGGTAACGGCTGGATAGGTAAAACCGGCAACGGGTTTGGAAGAAAGGTTCACGGTATTGACCGTTTCCGTTGAACTGCATCCGATGCCGGAGACAGCTTTCAGTTTGATGGTATAACTGGCCGGCGTACTGTATTTTTTGGGAGTCAGTAAAGCAGTTGAATTATCCGCGGTAGTACCATCTCCAAAATTCCATAGCCAGCGGGTAACAGCGCCATTCGCTGTAGTGCTTTGGTCGGTAATATAAACCGAGTCTGTTACGCAGCCGCTTTGAGTGGTGGTAAATTGGGCCACCAGCAACGGATTCACACTAACGGGAATGGCAAACAACTGGCTGGTGCTGCCGCATCCATCGGGTGAGTTGGATGTGGTGTATACTTTAATCGTATCACGCAAAGCAACTGTATTGGCCTTACTGAATGTATAATTCTGTTTGGTACTGTAGTAGTAAAGTGTTTGTCCGCTCGCAGCCACCGCACTGTCGTAAGCAGGTGCATTGGCAGGACCAATGGGCACATTCGGACTGATATTGGGCGCCGCAGAGAAATCCCACAAAATACTGCCTGGCTGAAAATTGAAAGGCACTGAAAACTGGAAGGCGGTATTGACACAAGTGACGGCTGAATCCACCACGCCATAAGGATTGCGGAACGAAGCCACTTGTGTAAAATCGCGGATATTGGTTCCTGCATTATACCCATAACTTTCCGCCGATCCAAAACCATAAGCAATGGCATTGAAGCCTGTATCAGCATACAAAGCATGTGGCCCTGAACCTACAGACATGATGGCGTAGGCATAGTTTGGATCCTGCGGATGCGGCTGGAAACTCGATGCCATGGAAGTTCCATCAAGTGTAAAACTGTTGACGCCTTCTTTTTTGATGATGACGTTGATATAACTCTGCAAGATCTTGTAGAGGGTGGCCGAATACAAAGTGATCTTGTTGATGGTTTGTTCTACCGGGCTGAGATAAATCATTTCAGGATCACCATAAGGAAAGGTATTGGGATTACCCTCCTGTCCTTGTGTGGTACAATATTGCGCTACCAGTACGGGTTTATCTGATTCGATGAGATTGGGCGCTGCCGGATTATAACCAGGCAGGCTGCTGTTCTTGAATTGATAATAAAAACCGTTGATCAGGGTGGATGAGGGTAAGGGCACACCATTCAGTTTAACAACAGTAGTTGGATCGGTTACACAAACCCGGAAGAAATTATTGGGTTGTGAGCCGGTTGGGGCAGTCAGGTAACGCTTACCCCAGGCCACCGCGGGAAATGCTTGCGCAAAGAGGTTGTCGGCCGTACCCGTTCCCGATCCTCCAATACTGATCTTACCAGAACCGGAAAATACCGCGATCTTTTTACATCCGCCGCTCCCATTACTGCTGATGGACCGTATCCTCGAACCGGTAAGGTCGGTACCCTGGTTGCCGCTGGTTGTTCCCATGACATTGTAGATCTGTCCCTGTTTCAAGGTAACGGTAAATGGCAGACCGGCAGGCTTCCCATTTTTATTGGCGGCCGTAGGCGTTATTTCAACCATTGTATTGTCTTCCGTTGCCACAACGAAGAAGAAAGAATTGGCATAAGACTGATTGGACGATTGTGTATAATTCACCGAATAGTAATCCTTGCCCAGGGTATTGGTGGGAAACAATATAGATGCCCCCGAAACGCTCGCATTATAAATGTGTGCATAGGCCACTATGGGTGCATCGCTGGTGATATGAATGCCTGTATTATAAAGCCCGGCATCCGCTATCCGGCAATCCTGGCTTCCTGTTTTGGGAAGCGTATAAGAAACCGTTATCTGGTTTTTGGGTACAAAATAGGTTTGCTTATAGCCTACTGCAGGAACCTCAACTGTTACATTGGCGTCTTTGTCAGAAGTAAAATATAGTACCATATCCTGTGTGCCGCCGGTGATTACAGGCACCCCATTGGAACCAGCCATGCTTACATGATAGCCGTATCCCAACCAAAAATCCTTGCCTTTATTGGAATAGTCCTGCGTATAGGCCTTTAAAGCCAGGCAAACGAATAAAAGCAGCAGTCGGTGTTTGGTCATCGGCGGCTCAATGGTTCAGTTCATTAACAAAACTAAGCAGGGCAGATACAGTTCTTACACAGTAGGATATGTGGGACGGGTACTAAAATTAAGAGGAAAATCTATTCGGCTACTTTAAATCTTTGCTCCGGGGAAAAAATCGCTGTTTTGGAGCAGCAAGCGGGCTTGGGGTCCGGTACAACACAACAGGTCCAGGACCGACAAGTTGGGCTGGAACCCGATGCGGTCTTCAAACACCTGGGTGTACACAATGGGGTGAGGGCATCTCTCGGGCGACTGGAAATTTTTAGGCATGAAATACCCCCTCAGGTCAATGGCTCGCGGATCGATGGGATGGTCTGTTTCGCGGTCGAGGACTTCCCATGACTTTTCCAGTCCCGTTTGTTTGCGCACCCATTCCAGTATTTCCAGGTTCATGTCTGCCAAAAAAACCGGCTGTTTTTTGTAAAAAGCTTCCAGCCAATCGCGGTAAAATTCAAAGAAAGGGGAACGTCCATAACAGGATTCGATCGTTCGCCAATGCTGTAGTTGCCAGTCGGTAGCGTAACTGATCTTCACATCCTTCATCGGCTGGCGCTGCGACCTTCCTTTCTGCAGGGGTACCGATAAATGCACCAAACCATTGCTGCCTGCAACCACGCACCTGTTGCGAAAACTCATTTTTTGGTAGGTTTCGCATAGATCAATTTTTATATCTTTATTGAGAAACAAAATATTTATCCAATTAATTGTTGGAAAATATTGATTTTCAATGACTATTAGCCCATTATTGCCTATATTTACATTCATGGTGTTATAATCTATAATAGATACCTTTTACGACTAAAATAGCTGCGCTATTAACTCTAATTAAATAACTACAATTAATTGATTTTAAATTATTTGAATAGATTATTTGTTTACTAAAAAATTGAGTTTCAGAAAAACATGTTATTCACTCCATTTTTCTAACTTCTTTAGTACTGAAATAGCAAAAGTTTGGTGCTACGACATACCACTTCCCACAAATCAATTCCAATGGCTTTAGCGCATAAAGGTAAAAGAGGCACATCCTACTCTATTCCACATTCTCTTCACAGTTGACAGGGTTACGAAACTTTTTAGTGATGGGTTACCAGTGGCATTAACAATCCGGTCTTTTTGAAAAAACAGTTAAGACGGTCATTTATGTGGAAGTGCAGGAATACAGAGCCATCTGCTTCGATGGGTTGAAAAATAAAGGTCACTGGAGTGATATCGTAGCTGTTGTTCACGGAGGATGACAGGTTGTAACTTAAGATTTCATTTTGAGTGACTTGCCATAAGTTTGCTGCAAAACCGGTGTTTTGAAAAAGTTACGCCCCTTTGTTTTCCTGGTAGCCATCAGTTGCTTATTCGCTTGCGCAAAACCCCAGGCCTTTGATTATCGGGATATCAAAAATGTGAAAGTGGAGAGCGTGGGTTATGACCAGACAGCCCTTACGATGGACCTGGTGTACTACAACCCCAATCATTTTGGCGTTAACCTGCAAAAAGTAGATTGCGACGTTTATATTGATAACCGTTACCTGGGAAAATACCAGCTCGACACGTTAATGCATATCAGCCGTCTTTCAGAATTCACCCTTCCTTCCAAGATCATGGTAGACATGAAGACTGTTTTCAAAAACGCCCTTACTTTTCTTTTCAATAAAGAAGTACTGGTGAATGTAAAAGGAAGTACCCGTGTAGGCAAAGCAGGTATCTATACCACCATCCCTTTCAACTACGAAGCCCGGCATAAAATCGAGCTTTTTTGAGCCTGTCCGAATTCGTAACTTTGCCATCGCTAAAACTATAAAATACCTAACATGAGTCTTGGTTATTTCTCTTACCCCATGCCTGTCAATGAGCCCGTACTGTCTTATGCCCCGGGCAGCAATGAAAAGAACGCTTTGAAAAAGGCCCTCGCCGACCTGAAGAAAAAAGAACTGGATATCCCCATGTATATCGGCGGTAAAGCAATAAAAACAGGAAAGAAAATAGCCATCCACCCGCCGCATGAGATAGCCCATACCCTGGGCCATTTTCACATGGGTGAAGAAAAACATGTGAAGCAAGCCATCGACGCCGCGCTGAAAGCCAAGGAAGACTGGGCTGCCATGAGCTGGGAAAACAGGGCGCATATCTTTTTAAAAGCAGCCGATCTTTTGGCTACCAAGTACCGCTACCAGATGAATGCCTGCACCATGCTCGGGCAGAGCAAGAACGCTTACCAGGCCGAGATCGACAGCGCCTGTGAGCTGATCGACTTCTTACGTTTCAACGTACATTTCCTGAGCGAGATATATAAGCAACAACCTATTTCCGGTCCGGGTATGCACAACCGCCTCGAATGGCGCCCGCTGGAAGGGTTCGTGTTGGCCGTTACACCTTTCAACTTCACCGCCATCGGTGGTAACCTCCCCACTTCTGCAGCCATGTGCGGCAACGTGGTAGTATGGAAGCCTGCCAATACACAAATCTATTCTGCACAGATCTTTATGCGCATCCTCAAAGAAGCCGGCCTGCCCGACGGCGTGATCAACCTGATCTATGTAGACGGTCCTACTTTGGGTAAAGTATGTTTCAGTCACCGCGACTTTGCCGGTGTTCATTTCACGGGCTCTACCGGTGTTTTCAATTCCATGTGGAAGACCATCGGTGAAAACATTCCCAAATACCGCACGTATCCGCGCATCGTTGGCGAAACCGGCGGTAAGGATTTTGTGATCGCACATAAGAGCGCCGATGTAGATGCAGTGGTAACAGCACTGGCCAGGGGCGCTTTTGAATTCCAGGGGCAGAAATGTTCTGCTGCTTCCCGCGCTTATTTGCCCAGCAACATCGCTGAACAGGTGAAGACCAAACTGGTGGCCGCCATTCAAAGCATGAAAATGGGATCGGTAGAAGATTTCAGCAACTTCATCAATGCGGTGATCAATGAGAAAGCTTTCAACAATATCGCCCGGTATATTGATAATGCTAAGAAAGACAAGAAGGCCAAGATACTGGTGGGCGGTAAATACGATAAAAAACACGGTTATTTTATAGAACCTACTGTTATTGAAACCACCGACCCCAAATATGCTTCTTTGTGTGAAGAGATATTCGGGCCCGTACTGACCATCTATACTTACGATGCCGACGAATTCGAAGCGGCCCTCGACCTGGTGGACAGTACTTCGCCCTATGCACTCACCGGCTCGATCTTTTCGCAGGACAGGGCTGCCGTGGAACTGGCCACCAACAAGCTGCGCAATGCCGCCGGTAATTTCTACATCAACGACAAGCCCACCGGTGCCGTGGTAGGCCAGCAGCCTTTTGGCGGCGCGCGCGCCTCCGGTACGAACGACAAGGCCGGCAGCATGCTGAACCTCTACCGTTGGCTGAGCGCCAGAACCATTAAAGAAACTTTTAATCCGCCGGTGAATTACGGCTATCCCTTTATGCAGGAAAGCTAAAGATGATTGAACCCCTAACTTCCTTATATTTGCCCCTCAAAATTTCGTATAGTGGCTACAAAATTCTCCAAAGAAACCTACCTGTACTGGTATGAGTTGATGCAACTGATCCGCCAGTTTGAACTGAAAGCGGAAGAAATGTATAAAATGGCCGGTAAGATCCGCGGCTTTTTCCATGCTTATGTTGGGCAGGAAGCCATTGCCGCCGGTTGCATGACCGCTACGCAGCAGGACGATCCGTTCATTACCGCTTACCGCGACCACGGTCTGGCCCTGGCCAAAGGCGTAGCGCCCAATGCCTGTATGGCAGAGCTCTACGGTAAAGCCACAGGCTGCGCCAAAGGAAAGGGCGGCAGTATGCACTTCTTCAGCCTGGAGCATCGTTTCTTTGGCGGCCACGGTATTGTAGGTGCACAGATCGGAACAGGCGCGGGACTGGCTTTTGCTGAAAAATACAAAGGCACCAATAACGTTGCGCTTTGCTTCTTTGGCGATGGCGCCGCCCGCCAGGGTATCCTGCACGAGACCTTTAACCTGGCCATGCTGTGGAAACTGCCGGTGATCTTCATTTGCGAGAATAACAACTATGCCATGGGTACTTCTGTAGAACGTACCAGCAACGTAATAGATATTTATAAACTGGCCGACGCTTACGAAATGCCTGCTGATATGGTAGATGGTATGACTCCTGAAAACGTGCACGAAGCCGTTGCCCGTGCCGTGAAAAGGGCCCGCCAGGGAGATGGTCCTACCCTGCTGGAACTGAAAACCTACCGTTATAAAGGGCATTCTATTTCCGATCCGCAGAAATACCGTTCCAAGGAGGAAGTAGATGAATACAAAGATCAGGACCCCATTACGAAAGTGAAAACCACCATCCTGTCTAATAAATACGCTTCTGAAGAAGAACTGAATGCGATCGATACCCGCATCGGTGCAGTGGTGGATGCCTCTGTTAAATTCGCCGAAGAAAGCCCCTGGCCCGATGAAAGCGAAGTACTGAAAGACGTGTACATTGACCAGCAGTATGAATTTATTGTTGACTAACTCTATCTTAATTACAAATCAATTTTTCCATGAGCGATAAGCACGAACACGAATTGAGTTCTGAACACCACGAATCACTGGTACGTCTGCAAAGCACCTGGCAACGCATCCAAAAGCCGGTGATGATTGCAGTAGCAGCCATCATTATCATTGGCGGCGGATGGTATGTTTACCAACAATACATCGTTAAACCCAAAGAAGAGAAAGCATCTGAAGCGCTGTTCAAAGCCCAGGACTATTTCGCCAAAGACTCGCTGAACCTGGCGCTGAACGGCGATGGCCAATACAAAGGCGCATTATATGTGATCAATAATTTCAGTGGTACCAAAGCGGCTAACCTGGCGCATTATTATGCCGGCGTAAGCTACCTGCGTTTGGGCGATTTCAATAACGCTGTAAAGTACCTGAAAGATTTTTCTACCGGTGCCAAACAGATCCAGCTCATGGCTTATGGCTGCCTGGGTGATGCTTATGCAGAACTGAACAAGAAAGACGAAGCCATCGAGTCGTACAAAAAAGCAGCTTCCACTTTTGAGACCGATGAAAGCAATTCAGCAGAATACCTGTTTCGCGCAGCGCTGCTGTCTGAAACCACCGGTAAAACAAAAGAAGCGCTGGAACTGTACAAAGAATTGAAAGATAAATTTCCCCGTACCGATAAAGGTTTCCAGGCCGATAAATACATCTATCGCCTGAGTATTGATAAAAACGATTTCAGTGTAAAATAATGGCTACACCAGGAAATACCACATTGAACAAAGGCATCCCCTCCATCAAGGATGCCTTTGTTGTTATTGTTAAAACAGAATGGAACGCCCCCATCGTAAATAAACTGGAGGCCGGTGCAAAGAAAATTCTCAAAGCTCATGGCATCGATTGTAAAACCCTTATCGTGCCCGGCGCTTTTGAAATTCCTTTCGCTGTTAAGAACCATTACGCGTATGCGGCAACACCTCCCGACGCTTACATCACACTCGGCGCAGTGATCAGGGGCGATACGCCGCATTTCGATTATGTATGCAAGGCGGTGACCGATGGTGTGCTGGAACTAAACCTCATGCTCGACGCGCCTGTTATCTTTGGTATACTCACCGTAGATAATGAAGAACAAGCTAAGGAACGCATCGGTGGCAAGCACGGCCATAAAGGTGAAGAAGCGGCGGTTACCGCATTGAAGATGATTGCCCTTAACCGCAAACTAAAATAAACGCATGAACGTTCAAATCTTTGTACCCTGTTTTATTGACCAGCTTTACCCACAGGTAGCTTTTAATATGGTGAAGGTATTGGAGAAAGCAGGATGCAAAGTGCGTTACAACGATAACCAGACCTGTTGCGGCCAGCCTGCTTTCAACGCCGGTTTTTGGGGTGAAGCCAAAGAAGTATGCAGCAAATTCCTGAAAGATTTTGAAAGTGCCGATTATATTGTAGCGCCCAGCGCCAGTTGTATTGGGTTCGTGCGGAACTATTACGAAAAACTGTTTGAAAATACATCCCAGTCTTCGCGTGCAAAAAAGATCGGCAACCGCGCTTTTGAATTATCCGATTTCCTGGTGAATGTGTTGCAGGTAGATGACCTGGGCGCCAGCTTTCATGGCAAAGCCACTTACCACGACAGTTGCGCGGCACTGCGCGAATGCAAGCTCAAGCAGGAGCCCCGGCAATTGCTGAGCAAAGTAAAAGGTCTGGAACTGGTGGAGATGAATGATGTGGAAACCTGCTGCGGTTTCGGGGGCACTTTCGCCGTTAAGTTCGAACCCATCAGCATAGCCATGGGCGACCAGAAGATCGCCCATGCCGCTGCTACCGGCGCGGAATACCTCATCAGTACTGATATGAGCTGTCTCATGCACATCGATGGTTGCAACAAACACAAAAACGCAGGTTTACAAGTATTACACCTGGCTGATGTGCTGGCTAGTGGATGGTAATTTTATTTATTTTTATTGTATGAACTACTGGCTGATCAAATCAGAACCCTTCAAATACAGTTGGGAGCAGTTTGTCAAAGACGGACAAACATTTTGGGATGGCGTACGCAATTATGCCGCACGCAATCACCTGCGCACGATGAAGAAAGGCGACCTGGTCTTTTGGTACCACAGTAATGAAGGCACCGAGATCGTAGGTATTGCCAAAGTAATAAAAGAAGCCTACCAGGATCCCACCACTACAGAAGAAGCATGGGTAGCGGTAGACTTCAAACCGCACAAAAAACTGAAAAAACCGGTAACCCTCGTACAAATCAAGGCCGACAAACGTTTGGCCAATATGGCGCTCGTGCGTTTGGGGCGTTTATCGGTTCAACCTGTTACTGATGCCGAATGGGCCATCATAATGGAAATGGCCGGAGAAAAACCATAATAGCTCCGAAGGTTACAGGTACGCTTTCCCCGTTTGTTAAATTATGTTCAAACTTGACGAGCTGTTCATTGCTACGCGGGTAACACAATAATTTAGCCCTATGACTGCTGTAACCAAAAGAATACTTACCCTGTTTTGTTTCTTCTTCACTTTTTCATGGAATGTTGCTAATGCACAGGAGCGATTCACTGTCAGTGGCATTATCAAAGATAAAAGTACAGGTGAAGTACTCATCGGCGCAGCAGTAAAAATAGAAGAACTGAATACCGGCACCACTACCAATGCTTACGGTTTTTATGCCATCAGCGTTAAGCCGGGAACTTATTCGCTGAATGTGAGCTTCCAGGGTTACCAGCTCTTTTCACAAAAAACAACACTACACGCCGATCTGCGTAACGATATAGAATTAATGCCCGTGAGCACGGTGTTGAATGAAGTAGTGGTCTCTTCCAAAAGAAAGAACGAGCACATAGCCAAACCGGTTATGGGTGTTGAAAAACTGAACCTCTCTGAGATTAACCTCTTGCCGGTATTATTGGGTGAAAGAGATGTGCTCAAAAGTATTCAACTGCTTCCCGGCATTAAATCGGCCGGTGAAGGCAGCAGCGGTTTTTTTGTGCGCGGTGGAAGCGCCGATCAAAACCTGATCCTGCTCGATGAAGCGCCGGTGTACAATGCTTCTCACCTGCTCGGCTTCTTTTCTACCTTCAATTCCGATGCGATTAAAGACGTGAGCGTTTACAAGGGCAGTATGCCTGCCCAATACGGTGGGCGGTTGTCGTCTGTGGTAGACATCAAAATGAAAGACGGGAACAGTAAGGACTACAATGTAAGCGGTGGCCTCGGGCTGATCTCTTCCCGCATCAACATAGAAGGGCCTATCGTAAAAGACAAAGGCTCTTTTATTATCAGCGCCAGGCGCACGTATGCCGATCAGTTCCTGAAGCTCTCCAGGGATACGACTGTTAACAACAACAAGCTCTATTTCTACGACCTCAACCTCAAGGCGAATTATATGCTGGGCAAGCGCGACCGTCTCTACCTCTCGGGCTATTTCGGCAGGGATGTGTTGGGTTTTGCCGAAACATTCAAAAGCGATTGGGGTAATACCACCGGCACTTTGCGATGGAACCATATTTTCAGCAGGAACCTCTTTTCCAATACATCGCTCATCTACAGCAATTACAATTATGTGATCAAGATCAAATCGGGCAAGCAATTGCTCACCATCAACTCTAAAATAGAAGACCTCAACTTCAAACAGGATTTTGATCTTTTCCTGAACAATAACAACAAATTGAAATTCGGGGCCAACGCCATCCTGCATACCAATTCTCCTGGCAGGGTTACATCAGACGATTCTGCATTTACAGGCAATAAAGTGCAAAACAAAAAATCACTCGAATCGGCCGTTTATTTTTCTCACGAGATCAAAGCCAGCGAGCGGCTCAACCTGATTTACGGGTTGCGGTTATCGAACCTGACCGTGCTGGGCCCCGGTAATTTTTATACTTATGATACGGCAGGCAACACTACCGACACGATGCGTTACGGTCCCGGAGCTACCGTTGTCAGCTATTGGAACCTCGAGCCCCGCATATCGGCCAGTTACCAGTTGAATGAACGGCGTTCCATCAAAGCTTCTTATACGCGCAATGTGCAGAACCTGCATTTTTTAAGCAATACCACCACCAGCAGTCCTACCGACCTCTGGTTGCCCAGCACCAACAATGTTCAACCCGAAACAGCCGATCAGTTTGCCATTGGTTATTATCAAACCTCAGCGAACGATCAATACGAACTGACGGTTGAAACTTATTACAAATGGATGCAGCACCAGATCGACTATAAAAGCGGAGCCTTACTCAGGGCCAATGATAATGTTGAAAACCAGTTATTGTACGGTGTGGGCAGGGCTTATGGTATTGAATGGTTGCTCCGAAAAAAATATGGCAGGCTGAGTGGCTGGGTGGGCTATACCCTCTCCAAAACGGAACGCCGCTTCGACCAGATCAACAACGGACAATATTTCCCGGCCAGGCAGGATATTACCCATGATATTTCGTTGGTGGGTATTTATAAATTATCTGACCGATGGACACTCTCTGGCACCTGGGTATACAACACCGGCAACGCCGTTACTTTTCCTTCCGGCAAATACCATGTAAACGGACAAACCGTTTTCGTATACACCGAACGCAACGGATATCGCATGCCGCCCTATCACCGCCTGGATATAGCTGCTACTGTTGAAAACAAGAAAAACAAGAGCAGGCGTTATCAAAGCAGTTTGACCTTCGGTATATACAACCTGTATGGTCGTGAGAATGCCTATACCATTACTTTCCAGGATGATCCCGATCACCCGGAAAAAACACAGGCTTTACGAACGGCTTTGTTCAAATTCATTCCGAGTATTACCTGGAATTTTAAATTCTGATGATCACATGTCAACCCTTACAAAATATACATACCGCCTGTTGATACTGTCGCTCCTTTTTGCTTCCTGTAAAAAAGTGATCGATATTAATTTAAACAACGCGCCTTCGCAGGTTGTGATTGAAGGGATCGTGAACAACCAGGGGCCTGCCAGTGTCACCATCACCCGGTCGGTCAGGTTCAGCGACAATAACAGCTTCCCTCCTGTTTCGGGTGCGGTTGTAAAGATCCGGGACAATGCCGGCAACAGCTATCAATTGCTCGAAACAACCCCGGGTGTTTATACGCACCCCAATGCTGTTGGTGTTCCGGGCAGGACTTACTCCTTACAGGCCATCATCAACCAGGTTAGTTATACCGCCGGCTCTACCATGCCCTACCCGGTAAATTTCGATACGCTGACGGCCGACCAGTTGGCTTTCGGTAATAAAGTGCTCAAAGTGGTTCGCCCATGGTTCAGGGATCCTGACACGCTGGGTAACAATTACCAGTTTGTAGAATACGTGAACAGGGCGCTGGTACAGAACATCTACACCTGGAACGATTACATCAACAATGGCGGCGTTTATTACAGGCCACTGATCTACCAGGCAGAAGACAACCATCGTGATATTGCATCAGGCGATACTGTTACTGTTGAAATGAGGTGTATCGACAAAGCCGTTTTTACGTATATGCGTGCATTGGCCGATCTGAACACCAATAATATTACGCCTGCCAATCCGCCCAGCAACCTGTCTAACGGCGCATTGGGTTATTTCAGTGCGCATACCAGCCAGGTGAAGTCGGTGAAGATCCCTTAAAGGTTGTTACCTGAAATCAAACCACAACACCCCATGAACAGGGTCGGCGCTTAGTTTATTTTTTTCGCTTTGCGGACCCATCTTTTCATTGGCTGGCTTGAATTTGGTGCCAATAGGACTGATGGTTTGCAGAAATCCCAGCTCTCCATTGGGAAATTCCGGCACAACATTGTTGTTCAGCGGCGCGTCTTTGGGTCGCTTCGGTTTGCCCATTTGCAGGAATGTATTTTCATTCTCCGTAAAAACAGTAAACGGCGCTTCTTTGTTTTCTATGACTGCCCAACTCCATGCAGCATGGTACCCTTTGAATTCAGGATAGTCCCAGGTTTCACCGGTTACTGCATTGTTGTATGCTTTATGCCATACGCCCATCTGCATACCCTTCATCCTGTTTTTCCATACCCGGTAAGGTCCCCTGCCCAGCCATTTCATTCCTGTTATTTTTTCTTCGGGGTAATTGAATGTAATGCCTGAAAAATTCACTTCACCGGTCTGCACATACGTGTATTCCAGTTTCACCGGTTGTCCGGGATGGAAGGTCCACCGTACATGCAATGAGGCATCGCCCGAATAGGTACATGCTACAATATGACTGTTGGCAGAATCGCGGTGTGTCAATTCATCCAGCCTGCAATCAACTCCGGCCAGCACCGGTCCGCCTGACAGTGATATTACCGTATTCCCTTTTATCACCCGGTGCAGGAGCCCTGTTCTTTTGTTGAAATAATAATTGATGTGATCGCTGCTGACAACGAGCGAACTGTCTGTATCTTTTGTTTTAACAGCCGAAGCATTCACTGCAGGCCTCAACAAGCGGTCGGCCGTTTGTTGAGGTGTTCGTAATGACCAGCTCCAGGTAAAAATTTCACGATAATTGGGGTCATACGCTGTTAAGTAAAGGGCATCCGCTTTGCTTTTTGCAGCAGGCAAATGCAAATCCAGCACGCCTTTTTTTCCCGGCTTCAAAGAAGAAATGGTTGTCTGTCCCTCTGCTATTACTTTAGAGAGGGTTGTTGCATCTTTGGGTGATGGGAAAGAAAGCAGTTTCCATTCAAACCTGCATTGGTTGAGGTTGGTAAACAGGTACCTGTTTTCTATATCGAGCTTATCATTAAAACCGGGTTTGTTCAACCGGGGAGCAATATAAACGGGCGACCATATTTCTTTGATCGTGTAAAAGCTGGCTTCTTTTTCACGATGCGGTCCTAGTATACCATCAGGTGCATGGTTTCCATCTGTATCATACACACCGTTCTTATCTGTTCTCACCACTCCTTCATCGAGCAATGCCCAGAGGAAGCCTCCTGCGCTGCGCGGGTGGCGTAACATCAGGTTCCAGTAATCGTCGAGCCCTGCACCCAATCCGCCATCGTATAAGCCATGCAGGAATTCAGTTGGAAAGAATATCTCTTCTCCTTTTTCTGCAGAAGCCTGTATATACTGGTAATCGGGATAATGCTTGGTATCTGTGCTGCCGAATTGCTGCCAGGGGTGGATCACTATACGTTTTTGCGGATCATACAACTTGAAATCATCGTCAATCGCCGTATTCCAGCCACCTTCATTACCATTATCCCATATTACAACGGAAGGATGGTTTACATCTCTTACAACCATCTCCTTTACCAGTCTTTTGGCAGTAGCAGTGTCGTAAGATTTTTGCCAACCATTCAGTTCATCCAACACGAACAAACCCAGCGAGTCGCAGAGATAAAGAAATTGCTGGTCTGGCGGATAATGCGACATGCGAACCGCATTCATGTTCATTTCTTTCATCAGCCTGATGTCCATCAGGTGTACATCCCTGCTCAACGCCCTGCCGCTTTCAGGCCAGAAGCTGTGCCGGTCGGCCCCTTTGAACATGACTTTCGCACCATTTATATAAATGCCCTCTTTTGGCTTCACTTCAACCGTTCTGAAACCGAACGACTGTTTTACCTGGTGAATAACATTTTTGGTATCCTTGATCGTTACCAGCACCCGGTACAGATTCGGGAACTCCGGGCTCCACTGCAAGGGATGGTCAATCTTTATATGAAGGGATGTTTTTTCCTTATCGCCTTTCACCTTTTTAGAGAAAAGTTTACCAACATGTTCTCCGCTCAGCTTTTGAACCTGTGCTTCAATAACCTGTCCTTCGCGTGCATGCGCATGATATACATCCATATTAAAAGCACCATCGGCTTTTGCATCTATTGCAACTCTTTCAATGAATGTTTCGGGAACAATTTCCAGGTATACGGGACGGTAAATACCGCCGAATACCCAATAATCGCCGTTGCGTTCTGCCTTGTTCACAGATGCATTGGCCGACATTTTACTCACGCGTACTTCGAGCAGGTTGCTTTCCCCTGGTTTGATGAGCGAAGTGATATCGTATTTAAATTGGTAAAAACTTCCCTGGTGAACAGCGCCGGCCAAATGTCCGTTGATCTTGACTTCTGTATCGGTCATGGAGCCTTCGAATACAATGAAAACCCTTTTCCCTTTCTTCAATGCCGGAACCTTGAAGGCATGCTTATATAACCCTTCTTCGTTTGCTTTTACTTTATCGTGTCCGTAATTATACGCACCAAAACCTTGCAGCTCCCAGTTGGAAGGCACTGCAATCTTTTTCCACTTCCCGCTGTTCATACCACCCGTACAGAAAAAATCCCACTGAACAGTGTGGTCTTTATCGGTGCCGGACAAATACTGGATAATGGTTTCCTGCGCAGATGCGGTGCAATATCCGCCCAGGCAGAGCAAGAAAAGAAAAAAATAATTTTTCATGATAATTCAAATAGATCTTTTATCAATTTGCCAGGATCCGTGAAGAGCGAGTGCGGCTCCCAGGGCAGAAGCCTGTGCCAATACAGACGCAACAACCACGGCATGCGGAAAAGCACGAGCCAGCAAGTGCATAAAGATACTATTTTGTGCGAAGCCACCTTCCACTAATAAGCGCATAGGGTCTTTTTCCGGATGCACATTTCTTATCACGGCCGCTTGTTCTTCCACCAATTCAAAAACCAGTTGGTGATAAGCGGCAACAAAACTATCTGTTTGTTTGGGTGTCCAATGCAAATCAAAAATAACTTGTTTGTATGCACCTGACTGCACACCAAAATCTTTTTCCAGTTCAGCCGCTTGTTCTTCATGCTTACGGCCCAATAGCAGTCTTCCCGCTTTCACGGGACGGCCTTCATACGTGAGGTAACACAGCATATCTGAAGACAGTTCCCCCGCAGTCAACGATCTATCGTTGAAAGGATTGAGTGTTACTGACCAGGTACCGGTTGATACCAGCACAAAAGGTTCTTCTGCCTTGATCAAATAAGGAAGCAATGCAGCAGAACTGTCGTGCAATCCAACACCAACATGCAGCGGGCGTTCACGGTATTGTATTTGAATAGCGGCTTGACTGGGATAAATAGGCGGCAGCTTACTGGTAATATTTTCTTCCTGTACCCATGGGTGATAATCCTGCCGCTGAAAATCCCACAGCGCTGTATGACAACCCAGGCTGGTCATTTCACTGCAACATTCTTTGGTAAAAAGATAACTCAACCATTGCGGCAGGTGCAGTGTTTGATGTACATCGGCAAAAACAGACGGCTGTTCTTTTTTCAACCGGTAGAGTTGTAAACCCGTATTCAGGCTACCAGTTAAAGGCGCTCCGGTAGCAAGTGACAGGGCTCGCTCGCCTCCATAAGTACTGCAAAATTCCTGTAATAGTGTTGCAGGATATGGCTTGAGGTAATTGTACAATGGTATCAAAGGTTTTCCCGTTTCATCCAAATGCACAATGCTGGCGCCATAGCCCGAAAAATTCAAAGCTTGTATATTGAAATCCGGATGATCGAAAGCCTGATCGAATATTTCCTGCATCCACTTCGCCAGTAGATCCAGGTCTTCCGAAGGATAACCATCCGCATCTGTTGTTTCTTCCAGTTGCACAGCCCGTTCATACACAACC
>Ga0114932_10001911_pt1 | contig 22892 bp, 16 predicted proteins | sample 2SBtaG_2_FD_87286 | JGI IMG/M metagenome (GOLD analysis project Ga0114932, IMG submission 87286) | Deep subsurface microbial communities from Kolumbo volcano to uncover new lineages of life (NeLLi) - 2SBTROV12_ACTIVE470 metaG | ecosystem: Environmental > Aquatic > Marine > Volcanic ...
AGCTGATGACGCGGGAGGTGACGTAGCCCGTGGCGAAGCCGTCCTTCTCCAGGACGATGCGGATGTCGTCCGACGGGGTCACGGCCTCGATGAGGTAGCGGCCGTCGGCGTCCGTCACCACCTGCATGTCCTGCAGGGAGACCGTGACGCCCTCGAGGGGGACGCCGGCGGTGTCGGTCACCACGCCAGCGATGCGGCCGAGCGCGTCCACGTCCTGGAGATCGGTTTCGGAGGTCTGGGTGGCGCACGCACTCATGGCGAGCACGCAGGTGAGCGTGATGAAACGCATGGTCGGTCCTTCCTGGTGGGTCGGGCAGTCTTTCAGCCCCGGACAGCACACACCTACACAGCAAGCACTGTGCCAAGCTGCTGGAACCCGCTCCACAAGGTGGATTGCGACGAATGCGACAAAAAATCCCCACCCTTGTCAGGGGTGGGGAACGGACGATTGGGGAGTCGATTACCCATCGATTACGCGGGGGCGCTGCCCCCCCGAAACCGACGTCAGTCGAGCGACAGCTCGATCACCGCCCCCGAGAAGGCCTGCTGGCGCAGGGGGTAGCCGTCGGGACCTGGGACCCAACCCAGCGCGGGACGGTAGATGCTCAGACCGGCGACCCCTTGCCCCAGCTCGTCGAGGTCGCTCGACGGGATGGTGAAGCTGCCGTCGTCCTCGAAGCGGCAGAGCAGGCTTCCGCCCTCTTCCTGCATGTTGTGCCCGATGACCAGGAGGCCGTCGCTGTCGCCCTCACCATCGAAGGTGACCGTGAGGCCTTCGTTGGAGCCCACGTTGATCGGGCCGTCGAGGTTCAGCTCGAGGTCGGGCGGGAAGCTCACCCAGTTGTCCTCGGAGATCGGGCCGAGGAAGCTCTCAGAGTTGCCCTCGGACTCGGCCCAGAGCGTGTCGCCGCCGTTGAACTCGAGCTCGAAGGTCTCCATGAAGCCCAGCTCGTCCTTGTCGATCGAGACGACGTCGAAGTTGTACACGGTCTTGCCTGGCGCGCCGTCGCTCTCGAGCGTGTAGCTGTCGCTGTCGGTGCCGATGGTGAGCCAGCTGCCGATGTCGCGGAGCTCGGTGGGCAGGCCGTCCTCGTCCATCTCGCCCCAGCTCGGGAAGTCGGCGGGGTCGTAGGCCTTGCAGTCGCCCATCTCGAGGTGCTCCCAGGGATCGACGCAGCTGGAGACATCGCCCGGCGGATCCCAGAACATGGCGCGCGCACGGTCGGCACTCATGCCCGGCTCCCCCTCGGAGAGGTAGGCGCCGAGGTTGTCGGTCATCACGACACCGGCTTCCCGGCAGACCTCGATCTCGATGTCGGGCACGGGGTAGCAGGCGCCGTCCATGCCGTTCTCGTCGACCTCACAGAAGTGCTCCCCGTCGGGGCAGTCGATGTACTTCTGGGCGCTGTCCTGCCAGCTTCGGGTGTCGCCGGGGAGCACGGTGGAGCCGGTGAACGTGACCGTGTCGCCGGCCATCACGCTCGCCACGTAGTAGCCTTCTTCGTCCGTGGTCACCGAGGTGTTGGTGACCCCGCCGGTGGCCAGGACCTCCGCCCCTCGCACGGGGAACCCGAGGTCGTCGATGACCCGCCCGCTGGCGCAGGTGGGCGTGTAGCCCTGGTCGCAGTTCCACCAGGAGAAGTGGGACGCCTCGAAGCTGAAGACCAGCGAGCTCTCGCGCACCAGCTCGCCGTCGTCGTCCTCGGTCTCGGTCCAGACGGTGCTCACGCCGCCAACGCCTTCTTCGACCCACAGCCCGGTCGCGGGCTCGAACGACCACGAGGCCTGCTCGTCGCCGTCGGCCAGCCAGTAGGTGCTGGCCAGATCGCCGTTGGAGATGGCCAGATCGACGCCGGCGGTCTCGCCCTCGGCGAGGTTCAGCTCCTCCCCATCGTCGTCGGTGAGGGTGATGGAGGCCATGCCGTAGCTGACCAGGCTCCCGACCGTGTCCTCGTCCTTGGCGTTGCCGCCGGACTTGATGATGGCGCTCAGGTCCCCAGGAGCGGCGCGCATGTCGTCGGTGTGGGGGTCGAGGTGCGCGACGGAGACGGTGACCGTGCCGTCGTACCGCACGCCTTCGGCATCGACGATGGTGCCGGGGTCGAAGGTGACGCTGACGGTGTCGACCTCGATGGTGCCGCCCTCGCTCGCGACGAAGGTGTCGACGCCATCCAACGGGAGCAGGGTGGCGCTCCGGGTTGCGACCTCCCAACCGTAGACGTCCACGCGACCGTAGCCTTCGGCATAGCCCTCGGCGTCGAAGCTGAGCACGATCCCCAGCGCCGGTTCGACACCCTCGAGCAGGTACTGCCCGTTGGCGTCGGTCACGGTGGCCAGTCCCTGGCCGCGCACCACGGCGCCTTCCAGGGGCGTGCCGTCGAGGGCGTGCACGAAGCCGGCCAGGCGCCCGATCGGCTCCATGTCGACGTCGATGGGGGTGTCGGCGGTGCGACAGGCACTGAGAAGGAGGGTGACCAGCATGACGAACTCCAGGCGCCACCTCGGCGTCCGGCCGAGGAGATGGCTCACACTATCAGTGGCAAGTAGCAGGGATCAATGGCTTTCTGAACTGAGCTGATGCTGGTGGCCGGGGGCCCTCGCGATCGCGACGATCTCCTGACCCACCAGCCGGTGCGGTCGCCGCCGGAAGTCTCCGAAGATCTCGATGTCGGCGAAGCCTGCGGCCTGCAGGAGATCGCGCACGTCGCCCGGGTAGAGGTAGGCCAGCTCGTTCCGCTCGAGCTTCACCCACGCGAGCCGCCCGTCGGCACCAAAGCACTCGAAGCGATGGCGCGACACGAAGCGTTGGCGGGCGTGGTCGAAGTGCACGGCCTCCGACAGCAGGATCCATCCGCCGTCGTCCGTTGGACGCTCGTCGACCCACTGCCAGCGGCGCTCCCCGGGCCCCCGGCAGTCGGCCATGAAGTCGTCGTCGGGGTGGAAGACGTTCATCGCGAAGCGGCCGCCGGGCACGAGGTGGTCACGGCATGCGCGCAGGCAGCCGAGCTGCCGCTGTCGGTCGAGCATGTGCAGGAAGCTGCGGAAGGGGATCTGGACGGTGGAGAAGCGCTTCGGGAGGTCGAAGGCGCCCATGTCGCCCTGCACGGAGTCGATGCGATCCCGGACGTGCTTCGGTGCCGCTCGTGCGCGGCGCCTGAGCTCGGCGAGCATGCGGCTGTCGAGCTCCAGGGCGGTGACGGGAAGGCCGGCCTCCGCGAGCGGCACCGTGAGCCTTCCGGTCCCGGCGGCCACGTCGAGCACCGGCCCGCCCTCCTCCAGCGCCAGCGCCAGGTACCAGCTCAGGTCCTCGCCGTGGTCGTCGTGGAACACGTCGTAGAGGTCGGTCAGGTACATCAGGGCATCGCGCCTGGAAGGTCCTTGTTGGCGAGCAGCTGCTCGACGCCCATCAGGGCGCTCGTGATGTGCTGGACGGCGTCGATGCGCACATCGAGCTTCCAGGGACGGTCGCGAAAGCCGCCGATGAGGTTCTGGGGCAGGCCCAACAAGGGCGCGTCGCTGGCCTGGTACTGCTGGGAGAGCAGGTAGCGCCCCCAGGTGATCGAGCGCGCGTGGGCTCCCGCCACCACCCCCCTCCGGCGCTCGATCTCGGCGAGGGCGATCTCGGCTTCGGCGATGGCGGCCGAGGCGCCCGCGCTGGGCTCCGACGGTCCACCGACGAAGGGCTCCGACTTGCCGTGCAGGTACGCCCGGCACACGTCTTCCCCGTGCGGCGTGTCGCGCACCTCGCCGACCGCGGACGCCGCGAGGCACATCCAGTGGTCGTCGAGCGTGCCCACGTGACGGGCGCTCCTCGGCATGTAGGCGCCGTCGACATAGGCGCCGGCGCGATCGAGCGCCGAGCCGACGTCGCCGAGCCCCGCGCGTTCCGCGGCCGCGAGCGCGAGCAGGCCCTGCCCCTGCGCATAGGTGATCTCGGGCTGCTCGGGCCACCTGGAGCTCGCCCGGTCGTAGTTCCCTCGGAACACGCCCTCCTCGTCGACCGCACTCGCCAGCCAGCGGGCCATGCGATCGACCGTGGCGTCGTGCCCGCCCTGTTCCGCGAAGGCGAGCAGGGCGAGGCCGGTGGTACCCGACCACGCCAGTCCGTCCTTCCGGCCTGGGTCGAGCACGTAGCTTCCTCCGCCGGGTGCCTCGACCAGGCTGCGCTTCAGGAAGCCGAGCGCGCGCTCGGCGCCTTCCGCCAGCGCGGGATCCCCTGTCCGGGCCGCAGCGCGTGCCAGGAACCACGTGGTGCCCGCGTGCCGGGGGAAGTTGTAGCCCCGCTTCCGCTTCCCGGATGGCCCCGCGACCACGTAGGTGAAGCGGCCCTGGGCGCTCATGTTGACGAGCAGGTGCTGCGCCGCGGCGGTGACCGCCTGCAGGATCGCTCCCTCGGTCAGATCGGCGCCTGCACTCCAGCCCCGGTCGAGGGCGGTCACCTCGCCCCGAGCCAGCCAGGCCTGGCTCTTCGCTGCGTGGGTGGCGCCGAGTCGGCGGGCCAGGGGCAGCCACGTCGCGGCCGTGAGCTTTCGCCAGCGGAGCCCGTCGTCCCCTTGCCAGTACGCGCGCGGGCTGATGGGCTTGCCGGTCACCGGGTGCTCGCGCCCCGGATCGATCAGCACGGCGGGGTAGGGCGCCAGCCAAGGAGCAAGGATCGCGCGCGTGGACGTGACGTGCTCGAGGAGCAGCGCTTCGTCCGGCGCCAGACGCCCCTCGAGCTCGACGAGCGCGGTGGCGAGATCGTCGGCGACCACGTGCTGGGTCTCGACGCTCTCGCCGTGACGGATGCGGCTGGCGTAGAGCTCCACTGGACCGGCGCCCTCCGGGGGCGGCCCGGTCACCTCGCCACGCCAGTGGCCCTCCAGCCAGGCCGCCGCCGCCACGCCGTCGATGTTCGGGCGCACCTCTGGCTCCGGCCAGGCCACCGCGGACACCGTTGCGGGCAGCAGGACGAGTCCGACGAGCCCTCCAGCGCTCCCCCCGACCTGCGCGGGACGGGTGCTGAGGAACTGCCAGAGGGGGATGGCGGCTCCCCAGGGGAGGACGAGCATCGCCTCGCCGACGAGGTTCCAGCCGAGATCCTGACCGGACTCCGCGAAGGTGTTCTCGATGTGCAGCCCGAGCTGCAGGAACAGGCCGACGACGACCGCCGTGGCGACCAGGCCGATCAGGCCTGCCCAGCGTGTGGCCCGAACGCCCCGACCCGCGATCGAGAAGGCCCCCGCGAGGAGCTGCGCGAGGGCGGCGAGCCCGAGGAGCAGGGCGAGCCAGGTCAGGCGGGGCGCTGCCCACTGGACGGCGACGCCGAAGACCGCGGCTTGCACGAGGGTCAGGACGACAGTGCTGCGCGGCACGGCGCCTCCGGTGTGGGTGGAGGGCCTAACCGCGCGCTGCCCACATCAGAAGGTGAGCACCGTTCCGGCGCTGGCCTGCGGGACGAGCCCGCTGTCCTTCAGGCCCTCCTGGATCTGGTCGAACTCCTTGCCGTACCACCAGCCGAGCGCGAGGTTGGCGTTGAGGCCGAAGTTGTCGCTGAACATCAGATCGGCGCCCGCTCGTCCGCGCACGCCCGGGGACATGTCGAACTCGGGCGTGTAGGGCGTGAGGGTGACATCGCCACCGAAGTAGGGGCGGAACACGCCGCTGGTGAGGGGGTAGAAGGCCACGCCCCCGTTGAACGGAAGGATGGTGTTCCATCGGGTCTCTTCGCCGGCGTCCTCGCGCAGCGCGGGCGGAATCTCCCGCTCGGTGGAGAAGCCCTCGAGGCCCACGCGCACCAGGACGTTGTCGGCGACCGGGATGCCGATCTCGGCGCCGTAGGTCACGAAGCCGAAGCTCTGGTACCGGCTCACGCCCCCGCGGGCGGCGATCTGGAACCCGAGGCCGTCGTCCTTGTCGCTGCTGATCGACGATCGGCTGGCGCTGCTCTTGTTGCTGCTGCGGTTGGAGGAACGCTCGCTGGAGCTCGAGGAGCGGCGCGAGCTGTCGGTGACCTGTTCCGGCTTCTCGTCCAGGTCGAGGTAGCCACCGGAGGTGCGACCGTAGTCGCCCTCGCTCCAGTCGTCGTCCTCGTCCCAGCTGTCGAGGTCGACCTCCTCGTAGCCGGAGCGGCTGTCGGCGGTGTAGCCGTCGTCTTCTTCGATGACGATGGAGCCCGCGCTGGAGCTGAAGCTGATGTCTTCCACGCTGATCGCGTCGGCCGAGCTGCCGAAGCTGATGCTGTCGAGATCCATCTCGTCGTCGTCGATCAGCATCGCGGCCGCTGCGGCGGCGGCGGCGGCTTCCTCCTCGCGCCGGCGACGGTCTTCCTCTTCGGCAGCCGCGCGTGCCGCGGCGAGGCGAGCTTCTTCTTCCTGACGCAGCCGCTCCTCTTCGGCCTGCCGCTGGCGCTCCTGCTCGGCGGCGATGCGAGCCTCCTCCTCACGTCGCAGGCGGTCCTGCTCTTCCTGGCGCAGGCGCTCCTCCTCGGCGCGCTCCTGGGCGAGGGCGGCCTCGTAGTCGACCGGGTCGTCGAACTCCTCGAGGCTGCGCCCGCTGTTCGTGGGCAGCGGGATCGTGCTGGAGACCTCGTAGTCGTCCTCGAAGTCCCAGTCGTCGCCGGCGTCGAGGAACTCGCTCGAGTCCGCCACCGCAGTGGCTTCTGCGGCCGCCTCGTAGCTGGCGCCGGTGAGGAGCTCGTTCACGAAGGAGCCGGCGTCGACCACGAGCCCGGACTCGGTCGTCGTGAAGGTCTTGCGCCGGATGGTGGTGCCCTTGTCGACGTCGAAGAGCACGATCTCGATCTCGAGCTTGTCGCCGACCGCCGACACGTTCCCCCCCACCAGGTGGTTCTTTCCGGTGGACTTGCCGGCGGTCTTGAGGCAGCTGGTGCTCGACAGGCAGCGAGCGCTCATGCCGGTCGGGGGGGCGGCGAGCTGCTCGACCCAGTCGTACTCGACGCGGAACTCGAGCTCGCTGGAGAACGCGGAGGTGACGTTGAAGGCGACCTCACCATCGACGCCGACCGCTGCGAACGGGCTCACCGCTGCCTCGACCGCGAAGGCCGAGCTGGGCAGCGTCAGAGCGAGGAGGGCTGCTGCGGGAAGTCCGCGGAGCGCGCGCGACATGGTCACCTCGGGTGCCGGATCCGGAAGTCGCGCAATCTTGCACGCTTCGGTGGCCCCCGCAAGACAAAACCCTGTGTCAGGGTCGGGTGATTCCGGGCCGGCCACCGTCTTTCGAGCGCGACGACAAAGGGGAAGGGAGGGTGGTGCCCGGGGGTCGGCGCTGCGATACCGAGATGGCCCCTCGGAGGAGCCTCGTGCTGCGTAACGTCGCTGTCGCTGCCCTCGCAGCCGCCTTGTACGGGCTGTCCGAGGCCTTCGCGGTGCCCTTGGAAGGGCGCTTGTTCGTGCCCCATCCAGGTCTCCTGATCGCGCTCGCCGCCGCGCTCACGGCGGTGCTCTACGCAGTGCCGGGTGGCCTGATCGGGCTCTTGGGACGGGGTTGGCCGGCGGGGATGGCAGGAGCTGTCGTCGCCCTGGGGAGCACCGAGCTGGCCTTGGCCGTGGCGACCGATCCGCCACCCTTCACCGAGCCCGCCTGGTACGTGGGGAGCCCCCTGGCCCTCGGGCTCGGGCTGGCCGCGCTGGCGGCGTTCCTGGTGGCGGCTCGTCGCTGGCCCGTGCTGGCACCGCTGGGCCTGGTCGCCTTGTGTGCGCTGCCCTTGGCCGCGGCCACGGGTCGAGCCGAGCAGGTGGAGCCGGAGGCGGACTATCCAAACGTGCTGCTCGTCACGATGGACACCACGCGCGCCGACTACATCGGCGCCTGGGGGCACCCGAGATCCCGCACCCCCGTCATCGACTCCCTGGCCGCCGGCGGGGCGATGTTCGAGCGTGCATACGCCCAGATCGCCGTCACGAACCCCTCGCACACCACGATCCACTCCGGCCTGGGAACCTGGAGCCACGGCACCCTGCTCAACGGCGTCCCGTCGCCGTCGGAGCCCGACTACCTGGCAGAACGTCTGGGCGGGCTGGGCTACCGCACCGGCGCGTTCGTGTCGGCGTACGTGCTCGAGGCCGAGATGGGCCTGTCCCAGGGCTTCGCCACCTACGACGACGACTTCAGCTGGCACAAGGGGAGCGACCTGCTGCCCTTTCGCATCCTGGCGGCGGCCAAGCGCCGGCTCGCGCCCGACCACGTGCTGGAGCGTCGCGGCGGCGACACGGTGGACGCTGCGCTCGGCTGGTTGGATCAGGACGACGGACCCTGGTTCCTCTGGGTCCACCTGTTCGACCCGCACGGCCCGTACGAGCCGCCGCCGCCGTACGACACGATGTTCTACGAGGGCAACCCGACCGATCCAGCGAACACCTCGATGGACGGTGTGAAGAACGTGGCGGTGTACCTGAAGGACTCGCTCCAAGGCATCACCGACGTCGACTACGTTCTGGCGCAGTACCTCGGCGAGATCGCCTACGCCGACGAGCAGATCGGGCGCCTGATCGGGGCCGTCGAGGAGCGCGGGGAGCGCGGCGAGACCCTCGTGGTCGTGGCCGCCGACCACGGGGAGTCGCTCGGCGAGCACGACGTGTGGTTCAACCACGGCGACGACGTGTATGCACCGTCGACCCACGTGCCGCTGGTCTTCAACTGGCCGGGACGGGTGGCGCCCGGCCGCTACGATGCGCTCGTCGAGCTGTCCGACGTGGCGCCCACCGTGTACGAGTTGCTGCGGCTCCCGGCGCTGTCGGCGACGAGCGGGTCGAGCCTGGTGGCCGTGATGGACGGCGGCGGAGGGCGTGCCTTCAGCCGCAGCATGATCTTCGACCGGGAGGCGAACGTGGCCGACCGCGAAGCCGGCAAGGGCGCCCAGCCCAAGTGGCGCATGGCGGGCCTTCAAGGCGCAGACAGCCTGTTCGTGCACCGGGATCACGCGGACTTCGACGATGCGTACTACCTGTCCGATGCGCCCGAGGACGACGTGTCCGGCCAGCATGCCGAGTTGCTCGGCACCCTGCGACCCTTCGCAGCCCAGCTGCTCGAGCAGGGGGCCGCTGGCGTGGAGCGCTCGGCGATCGAGCTCGACGAGGAGACGCGGAAGCAGCTGGAGGCGCTGGGGTACGTCGAATGACTCAGGGTGACGCCCCCAGGGTGCCCTCCAGGATCAAGACGTCGTCGTCTGCAACGACCGACGTGACCCGCGCGGCGACCTCCAACGAGCCGACCCCCCGGGCCAGCTCGGCGGGCGCGGAGAGCTGCGCGGCGCGCTCGATCTCCGCGACCAGGCGACCGCCGACCAGCGACGACAGCGGGTCCTGCAGATCGACCTCGGCCGAGAGGCGCAGCTGCCCGTCGACGAGCTCGATCGGCCCGCTGAGCTGGGCCTCGACGGGACGCCGCCCGCCGGCCCGCCACAGCTCCACGTCCAGCACGAAGCCGCCGTCGTGCAGCTTCAAGGCCCTCGGGATGGCCACACCCTCGGCGCTGTAGCCACGGCTCACCACCGCCGCTTCGGCCAAGCCCAGCAGCGTCTCGGCCGGCACGCTCACCGTCCACCCCTGGGCGGTGACCGCCTCGCCGACCCCTGCTCGGGGCACTGCGTAGCTCTGGTCCACCACGACGCCGCCCTCGACGCCCCGCACACGCACCCCTCGCACCTGGACCGCGGCGTCGCGCTGCAGCCGCGCCAGGGGGAAGGGCCGCAGCTCGCGTTCCCCCACGAGCGTCTTCACCGCCTTGGCGAGGGGCAAGTCCAAGGGGGTGCCCGCACCCTCCTGCTCGACCTCCACGCTGAGCTTCCAGTCGTCGAGCTCCCGTGGTCGAGCCACCAGCAGCGTGTCCCCGCCCTCCTCCTCAAGGACGCCGAGCTCCAGCAGCCCGACCGCGGATGCGGTCCACGCCGTCGCACGTTCCATCGTGCCGGTCTCGTTGGACAGCACGGCAACGCTGTCGACCCGGAAGCTCGCGTTCACCTCGAGGCAGGACCCACAGGCGGCGCTCGGCGCCACCCGAGCCACGGTGAGCTCCGGGCGCGCCTCCAGCGACACGCCGAGCCCGATCATCGGCACCGTGAACTGGACGCCCTCGGGCAGCACCTGCACCCGATGCGCCGTACCGGCTCCCCGTCGAAGCAGCCGAGCCTGGCGGTGGTTGGAGGTTGTTGCGGTACCGTGGGGATCGCGGCGCGGCGTGGGCAGTCCGGGTTCCTCGATGAGAAAGGGCAGACTCTCGCGACTTCGCAGCCTCGGGGAAGGGGCCGGCGAAGACCGGCAGGGCAGCCCAGGGGTTGTTGGAGGGCGGGTCATGAGTCCGGCGTGTCCGACGTGGGCGCGCATCCAGCCGCGGGTCACCGCAGGGCTTCTGCGAGCTCCGCCCTGTCGCCGTCGTTCGGCGCCGGCTCGATCTGCATCAGGGCTGCCAGCAGCTCGTACACGTGGATGTTGTCGAAGGCCTCGATGGTCAGCCCCTCCTGCAGCCCGGGTCCGGCGCCCAGGAAGATGCCGTGCATCTCGGGGTGGGCGTTGTCGTACCCATGAGCCCCGCGGACCTCGGCACGTTGCAGCTTCTCGAGCGTGCCGTGATCGCCGACCGACCAGCCGAGGTCAGCCACTGCCAGCACGGGCGGGACGCGGTCGCTGTCCTGGAAGTGCAGCCTCTCGGGCACCTGATCGCGGGTCCATGCGCGCAGGTGGGGGCTGGCGTCCAAGGCGTCTCGCGTGGCCTCGACCCGGTCGGGGTCGGGCCAGGCCAGCACCAGTGGGCTCGAGCCGGCGGTGCGCATCTGGGTCTCGACCGGGTCCAGCAGGGCTTCGAGATCGACGAAGCGGTCGGGGGCCACGGCCGCCATGCCGTGGTCGCTCACGACGAGCACGTCGGTGGTGTTCGACAGGCCACGCTCTTCGAGCCCGTCGAGCAGGCGCCCGATCAGCCGGTCGACGTAGGCCACCGCTTCGCCCACCTCCTCGCTGTCCGGGCCGTAGGCGTGGCCCCGGGTGTCGACCGGGCTGAAGTACAAGGTGGCGAAGCGCGCGCGTTGGCGGCGTGGGCCGCTCAGCCAGCTCAGCACGGTGTCGACCCGCTCGGGGTTGCCCACCTCGGCATCGTAGGGGCGCCAGTAGGTGGCGCGGCCCTCGATCGGCACCTCGGACCCTGGCCAGAAGTAGGTCCCCGCGGTGACCCCCTGCCGCTCGCACGTTGCCCAGAAGGGTTCGCCGCCCCACCAGCGCGGCTGGTGGGCATCCTTGCGGTCGCGCAGGCTGAAGGTGGCGTCAAAGCCTGGGTCGTAGAAGCGGTTGGCCACGATGCCGTGGTGTTCCGGGTACAGCCCCGTGATGACCGTGTAGTGGTTCGGGAAGGTCTTCGTCGGAAAGCTCGGCACCATGGCGTCGGCCCGTACGCCACGTTCGGCGAGCGCCAGCAGGTTCGGCGCCGCGTACCGCTCCAGGTAGTCGGCGCGGAAGCCGTCCAGGGACACCAGCACGACCGCGCGTTCCGCGACCTCGGGGGTGCCTCGGTGGGCGGCGCAGGCGAGCAGGGTGAGGGTGAGCACGATCCGAAGCCTACCGCGCGCTGGGGTACGCTCGGTGCATGGCGACCAGCATCATCGTGGCGGGTCAGATCTGGCTCGGCGTCGGGGTGCTCGTGGCGTGCGCATGGCTGACGGTCGGGGTGGGCCGTGTCGACCCGGCCGCACGCGGCGCCTTCGCGTTCAGGCTGCTGGTCGCCCCAGGGTGTGTGTTGCTCTGGCCCCTCCTGCTGCACCGTTGGCGACGAGGGTGAACGCACTGCAGCGCCGCGTGCACGCGCGCCTCTGGCTCGTGCTGATCGTGGTGCTGGCAGGAGCCTTGGGTGTCGCCCTCGTGGACCGGCCGCACACGCCGGTGGTGGCGCAACCGTGAGCGTTCGCTACCGCCTCGTGCAGTGGACGCGGGTCAAGTGGGCCTACGACGCCGTGGCGCTCGCGTGCGTGGCGGGGTGGGTGCGCACCTTCGAGCTGGTCTCGAAACAGACCTGGTCCGGCAGCGAAGCCCTCTCGGGCAGCGTGGTCGCAGCTCGCGCCTGGGGGAGCTGCGCCTTCGCGCTGTTGACGGTCGTGCTGTGCATCGGGCCGCTCGCGCGGCTCGACCGACGCTTCGCACCGCTGCTCTACAACCGACGGCACCTCGGCGTGCTCACCTTCCTGGTGGCCGCGTGGCACGCCAAGGTGGTGCTGGGCTACTACCACGGCTACTCGGACGTCTCCCCGCTGGAGAGCCTGCTCACGTGGGACACGGCCGTCACCTCGGCCTCGCTCCCGTTCCAGCTCTTCGGCGCCGCCGCGCTGCTGATCTTCGCCGTGATGGCGGCCACCAGCCACGACTTCTGGCAGAGGCTCATGGGACCCGCCGCGTGGAAGTGGCTCCACATGTCGGTGTACGCGGCCTGGCTGCTCGTGGTGGCCCACGTGGCCTTCGGCGCGCTCCAGTTCGACCACCACATCGGCTTGGCTGGGATGGTGGTCGGCAGCGCCGCTGCGGTCGGTGGGCTGCATCTGTTGGCCGCGCGACGGGATGGCGGGAACGCGGCGCGCGAGCTGGAGGGATGGCTGGACGCCGGGCCGTTGGCGGATCTGGCGGACGGGGTGCCGAAGGCGGTGGAGGTCGCTGGAGCGGAGCGGATCGCCGTGCTTCGGGTGGGCGAGGGTCTGTCGGCACTCGGGGGCGTGTGCGCGCACCAGGGCGGGCCCCTGACCGAGGGTCGGGTCATCGATGGATGCCTGACGTGCCCCTGGCATGGTTGGCAGTACCAGCCTCACGACGGCTGTTCACCGCCCCCGTTCGAGGAGCGCCTGCCCACGCACAGGGTGCGCCTGGTCGAAGGTCGGGTCTGGGTCGAGCGGAGCCCCCAGGCGCCCGGTACGGCGCTGGAGCCGGTGGCCGTCGCGCTGGCGCCAGACGCTGAACACCGCGCCTTCTTCGTGGGCTACCTGCCCCTTCCGCGGGAGCTTCGGGGCTTCGTCTTCGGCACGGTGCTGGTGCTCGCGGTGGGGGTCGGCGCGGGGGCCAGCGCGGCCGCAGCGTGGCAGTCGAGCCCAGGTGTCAGCGAACGGGACAAGGGCGTCAGCATCACCGGTGTGCTGAGCATCGATCCCTATGGGGTGCTGCACACCTGGCTGGACGGTGAGGCGGGGGCGGTGCTGCTCTCCCGGAAGGGCAAGTACGGCGTGGCCGACAAGCTCGAGGGCTTCGATGGTCAGGCTGTTGCGCTCTCGGGGTTGTCGCTGCAGCGAGGCGGCGTTCACCTGCTCGAGGTGCAGAGCAAGCCGGATACAGTGACGCTGTCCCCGGCCGCGTCGTCGGCGCTGGCCGCGCTCACGCCGGAAGCCCTGGGCCCGCTCACCGTGCAGGGCGAGATCGTGGACAGCAAGTGCTACGCGGGACGGATGCGGCCGGGCTCCGGACGGGGGCACCGGGCGTGCGCCCAGCTCTGCATCCGGGGCGGCATTCCGCCCGTCCTGGTCAGCGAACAGGGCAGCTGGGTGGTGACCGGACCCGACGGCGAGCCCGCGAACATCGATGTCCTGCCCTGGGTGGCGGAGCCGGTCGAGGTGACGGGCGAGCTCTGGCGCACCGGCGCGCTCGTCCAGCTCCGGGTGGATCTGGAGAGCGGCATCGAGCGGCTCTGAGTCCGCCCGCTCGCTCAGAAGAGCGAGGTCACGTCCAGGTCGTTCCAGGGCCACATGTCCGAGTTCCTGATGGTCATCTCGCGGTCGATCACCACGTAGGTGGGGTAGCCGCTGACCACGAACGGGTTGTTGGCGCCGAAGGCGTCGGCGGTGACCGGATGGGTCAGGCCGTGGCCGTCCGCCCAGCTCGCCGCCTTCTGCGACGTCGGGGCGCCGCCGTTCGCGTCGAGCATCACCGACAGGAGCACGAAGCCGTCGGCCTCATGCTGTTCCCAGAACGCTTGCCCCTCCGGGGCGTAGTAGGAACACGTGCTTCACCACTCGGCGAACAGGTCGAGCACGACGACCTGTCCGTAGAACTGGTAGAGCTCCACCTCGTCGCCGAACTGGTCGGTGACGGTGAAGTTGTGCACGGTGTCGCCGTTCTGGTAGCCGGTGCCGCCGAGGGTGACGGGCACGTCGTCTTGTTGTGCGTGCCACCACACGTTGTCGGGACCGTAGGCTGCTCCGCTCCCGGATCCGCCGTCACCGCCGTCACCGCCGTCACCGCCGTCACCGCCGTCGCCGCCGTCGCCGCCGTCGCCGTCGCCGCCGTCGTCCGACAGGTCGCCAATGGATTCGGATGCGGCGGTGTCATCGACAGCGCCCTTGTCACACCCGATCAAGACCGTCGCCAACACGCCGGCCCACATCTGGATCGTCATGGACCCTCCTGGGGAGGCACGCACCTTGCGCTCAGGCCGGGCCGTGCGCAACCCAAGAGATGTCCGGGGATCGTCAGGACAGGAGCGCCTGGATCGGGGACTCGTCGAGGTGCTCGGCGGGGTCGACGTCCCCCAGCGCGAGCAAGGTGGCGCCCAGGTGGCTCGCGAGGGGCACGGTGCCGCTCCCGGACGGTTCCCCGGAGGTCAGATCGATCGGCACCCCCGTGCCGTTGTCATCCAGGGAGCCGACCACCTGCCCACCGCGGATGCCCGCACCGAGCAGCATGGCGCTCGTGAAGGTCCAGTGGTCCTTGCCGCCATAGCTGTTGAGCTGCGGGTGGCGCCCCATCTCGGAGATCACCACGACCGTGGTCGAGCGGGCGAGCGCGTCGCCGTCGGGTCCCGTGCGGGTCTCCAGATCCTCCAGGATGGCGGACAGGTACCCGAAGAGCTCCTCGAAGTGCAGGGTCTGGGCATCGTTGGCGTCGTGGGTGTCCCAGCTCGAATCGCACCAGCCGTTGTGCTGGATCATGCCGCACCGGCTCAGCCCCAGCTCGAAGGTGTCGAGCACGGCCTTGGCGTCGTTGGTCAGGTCACGGCTGCACCCCCCGTAGCTCGGCACGAGGTCGAGGGCGTCGGTGTACTCGGCGGTGGCCGCGAGCTGATCCAGCGCGCCGACGTAGCCCTGGATCAGCGCCGATTCGCGCCCCCGGCCGGCAGCGCTTCCGAGCGTCTCGAGCTGCTCGCGCAGGAACGCGTCCTGGAGGGCACCGAGGTCCCCCGACGGCGGTGCCACGGCCTGGGTGGAGCGCTCCAAGGCGGTGCCATCGAGCAGCTCGGGGAGCTGGCCGGCGGAGCCGACCCGCACGATCTTCGCGCTGTGGCGGTTGGAGTACGCGGGTCCGGACACGACGATGTGTGGCAGCACGAGCTCGGTCGAGCCGTGGGCCGCGAGGAGGGTGGGCCAGTCGTCCTGGCCGTCGGCGCTGCCGGTCATCAGGATCTTGCGGCAGCGCTCGTGGGTGACGCTCCGCACCTCGAAGCCGTTGAGCACCGCGAGGTCCTCGTGCCATCGCTCGAAGAAGGTGCGGACCGACGGGCGGTCGGGATGATCGACGAAGGGGATGTTTCCGGCGCTGGCCAGCACAGCGCCGTCTTCCTGGGAAGCGTAGGGGTTGTCGAACAGCGGCGTGAAGACCCGCGAGGTGTCCCAGCCACCGCGCACGAACACGAAGAGGAAGCGCCGCTCGGACGCGGGCGCTGCACACACGCGTCCGGGAAGCACCAGGCCGGCCGTGGTCATCGCCAGCACGGAGCGGCGGGTGAGCGGCATCAGCGGCTCACGAAGCGGGGATCCCGCAGCATCACGGTCAGCACCGTCGTCCAGGCCGCTTCGGAGCCTTCGAGCGCCTCGGCCTGTGACCACAGCTCGGCGATCGACTCGGTCCAGAGCGCTTCCGGACGCTCGGCGTAGAGGCGCCAGTGGAGGGCCTCGAGCTGGTCGCCGAGCTCGCCGTCGAGCTCGATCAGCTCGCTCTCCCTCACGGCGTTATCGGCGGCCCCCTCCGCCAGCCGCTGGACCACCAGGGCCCAGGTCAGCCCCGGCTCGCGCTGCGGGGCGGTGACCAACTCGCCGTCCACACCGCCTGTGAGCACGCGGAAGCCCGTCTCGTCTTCGTCGAGCTGGTCGAAGCCCTCCCAGGTCCAGCGGAACCCCGTGACCGCCTCGACGCTGCTGGCGAGCTGATCCGGGGACTGGAGGCGCAGGGTGGCCTCGCGCTCGACCGTCGCGTCGTCGGCTTCGTCGACCACACCGCCCGCCCGGTAGCCGGGCGTGTCGAGCAGCGCCCGGAACAGCGACTTCATCGAGCGGCCCGAGGTCGAGAAGCCGAGGCGGAGCGCCTCCAGGGTCTCGAAGTCCGCCACGCCGTCGACGTCGCGGCGCCACAAGAGCTTGGCGGCGGTCTCGACGGCGCACGTGTCGAAGCGCGGGTCACCTGCGACGGCGCCGCCAAGGTCCACGAGCCCTCGTAGAGGCTCGCCGAAGTACTCGGGCTCGACGCCCAGGTAGCGCTCGGACGTGCCGAGCGTCTCCCGCTCCGGGTGGTAGCGGGTCATCTCGGCCTGGTTGTACTGCGTGAACCAGTAGAAGCCGAACAGCGTGGCGGCGAGCGGCTCGATCGAGGCGTGGCAGGCCACACAGCTCGGGTTGTTCCGCAGCGCGTCCGTGGCGTCGTCGGCCAGGGAGACCGCGTCCTGGAGGCTCACGGGGCGCGACAGGATGTCGGAGCAGAGCAGCAGCCGGGAGATGGCGGCTGCTCGCCCGCGGTTCATGTTTGACGGGTTGGTGACGTAGCGCCACCACAGCCCGTTGCTGGCCAGCACGCCGGCCGCGGGCCGCCCGTCGGTGTACTGCGCGGCTCGCCAGCCGGTGGCGCCGTCGGGGTAGTCGAGCGGCCAGACGCCGGCGAGCACCTCGTTGGCCATGGTCCAGTCCGCGGTGACGACGGTGGGCCAGGGGAGGTCGTCGACGAAGACCCGAGCGAGCACACGCAGGGGCTCTTCGCCGACAGCGCGCTCGAAGGCGTACTCGTCGGCGTCGGCGAGGCCGTAGTCGTAGTGCCGCACCTCGAAGGTGTCGATCAGGGTCTGCAGGTGCTCCTGGAAGAGCCGGACCAGCCGTTCCTCGACGAGCGGGTCGTCGAGGTAGGCCTCCAGGTAGGCGTCCAACCGCTCGGGCTCCGCCTCGACGGCGTCGAGCTCGTCCACGCTGGGCAACACCCCGCGCAGGTCGAGGCTGGCCCTCCGGAGCAGCCGCGGCGCCGGGAGCTCGACCAGGAGGGCGTCCTGTTCGGTCGCGTCCAGCGGGTCCGCGCAGGCGAGCCAGAGCGCGATCACGCCGGCCCCAGGGTGGCGATGGCGGTGTCGCGGAACGCGCTGAGATCCACGCAGACCTCGCCGAGCTCCTCGCCGTCCACCGACGCGGGCCCGCAGCCGGTGCAGCCGTCGAAGGCCACCGCGTACCACCGTGCGGCGTCGTCACGAACCTCGAGGGCCCCCGTCGCACGCTCGCAGCCGTCGTTCCACTCGGTGTCGACGAAGTCGATCGCCTGCCCGCGCACGGACAGCGGTCCCGACAGGCGCACCAGCCCGTCGTCGGGGACGACGTCGTAGACGAACGCGGCGCTGACACCCTGCTCCCATCCCGTGACGGAGCCCTCCCACCGCCAGGTGCCGAAGACCTCCCCGTGGGCGGCCCCGGACCCGTCGTCGCTCAGGTTGACGAAGCCGCCGCCGGCCACGACCAGCCCCTCGGCACTGGTGATCTCGAAGTCCCCCGACAGGGCGCGGTTGACGCCATCGTCGTGCCACATCGAGACGCCTGTGTAGAACGCGCCACTCTCCGCCGTGCAGCCCTCGGGGGGGACCGCTCCCGTGAGCTGAGTGGCGTCGCCCGGACAGCTCTCGTCGCCTTCGGCGAAGCGCTCGAGGTACGCATCGTGGAGCTCTCGCGGCACGGGGAGGCCGGGGTTGAGCGCGTCCTCGATCGCTCCGGCGAGCGCGTCGGCGTCGTAGCCGCCACCGTCCTGTGGTGGCACTCCGCTCTCGCCAGCGGGCGCTTCGTCGGCACACGCGAGGAGGAGCCAGAACACCACCGCAGCATAGCGCCGGCGTCCTGGTGTCGTTCTGGTGACACGTCAAGGGCCTGTTGTCCTGGTCGATCGTCGGGAGTACGCTTCTATCAGCACCCCCGTCCTGGGGGGGCTCAGCCGGAGAAGCAGCCGGCTGGTGAGCTTCGGCTCACACCCCCTTGTCCGGGCGCCGGCGGTCAGGACGAGGGAGCAGGTCGGGACCTGCGACGTTGAACGCGCCGACCAAAGGAGGTGATCCAGTGAATGAACCTTACGTGCTCTGCCAGGTGGCAGTTTCGTAGAGACACCCACTGGATCCCGGCGCACGATGTCCTGTTCGCAGGTTCGCCGGGGCCATGTAGGGTCGGGTCTACGTTTCCCGACTGTTACCGCCCCTCCCGAAGGTCCGGGCAAGCACCCCGGGGGACAGGAAGTCCCTTGGAAGCGCCTCGGCGCTGCCCCTTCGGGGGGTTTTCCCCCACTCAGCGTGTCACGACGAAGGGGTACATGACCTCGGCCGAGGCCCCGGCGGGCGGCTCGAGGTCGTAGATCGCACGCTCGACGCACGCCTCGAAGTCCAGGTCGTGCAGGTCGCTGCGCACGTGCGCCTCGATCAGCACCCCGTCGGAGATGGTGGCGAAGAGCTCGACGCGTCCTTCGGCGTCCGGCCGGAGCTTCAGCACGCGCTCGTAGCAGGTGCGTACGCGGGGTCCCAGGGCGCGGAACGCCGACTCGACGCGCCCTGCGTGCCGCGGACTCTCGGTCGTGATCGAGCGCCGGCCGTCGGTCTCGACGTTCACGTCGGGCTCCGCCGTGTCGAGCCGTGAAGGGCCCATGCCCGCGCGTCCGAGCTCGGAGATCGTCGCGTTGTCGGTGCCGATGCCGACCCCTCGATGGAGGCTGAGGGTAGCGGCCGCCACGGCCTCGCTCGCGTCGATCGAGTCCAGCGCCACCCTGAGGTCGTGGTCGGGGTCGCCGCGTGTGATGAGGGCGACCGTCTCCTGGAGCGCGGCGAGCAGCGGGGACTCGGCGACCTCGGCGGCCACCGCCTCGGCACGACGCGCCTCGCGGACCTCCGCGGCGTCGTCGCTGGGCGTGTCGGGTGTGGGCGCGTCCGCTTCGACCACCTCGCGTGCGACCTGCACCGGTGGCGGCGGGGGAGCTTCGGGGAGGTCGACCGGCTGCTGGATGTAGATCGCCACGGGGTCGGGGAGCCACGGTGTGACGTCGACGAGGGTGGGCACGACCACCTGGTTCTGGATCCAGATCTGCAGCACCGCGGCGGCCACGGTGTTCAGGGCCAGCAGGCCGAGGAAGACGGGGTCGTCGCGGTCGAAGAGCCGCGGGCGGAAGCCGCTGGGGACCCGCGCCGGCTGGGGCGCGGGCTCGACGAACTGGAAGAGCACCACGCAGTCGCCGACGGTGATGCGCCCGCGGTGGCGATCGGCCAGTCGGAGCTGGCACCGGTTGGCGCGTCGCTCGACCCGCCCCGCCTCCGCGAGCTCCTCCAGCGTGATCGACTGGCCGTCGACGCCGATGCGTCCGGTCATGCGCTCGTCGAAGACGAGGTGCCACGCGCCCTGTCGGTGGACGAGCAGGGCGTGCCGGTTGACGGGGCACCCTTGGGGCAGCACGAGGGTGCAGCTGGGGTGCCGCCCGATCGTCACCGCCGTTCGTGGCGCGAGCACGCGTTCTTCGAGGAGGCGTCCGTGGTGTGCAAGTCCGACGCGTGGCACGCGTCCCCAGGTCTGCTGCATGGCTTGTGCTCCGAGCTGCGGCTTGGCGACGGACGCGAGGGCGTCCTACTTACAGGCGCTCGCTTCGGAGATCGGGTTAGGTCCGCGCCCCGTGGTCTTCGGTGAGTCCAGAGCGAAAGACGTGTACCGGAAGGTGGTGTGGGGCCCCTACCGGCGGAGCTTCGACCACCTGCCACCCGCGGCGGAGCTGCGCGCGAACCGCCTGCTCGGGCACGTCGTGGCGATCGTGGCCCGCGGCAAGCGCCGGGCGGTGGCCGGGAACATGGCCCGCGCCGGCCTGGCGCAGCCGCTCTCCACCCCGAGTCGCGACGCCTTCGCCACGCACTTCGTCGACCAGTACATCTCCTGGTCCTTCGGCCGCGTGACGCCCGAGAACGCCGCGGCCTACCTCACCCTCGAAGGACAACAACACCTCGACGCCGCCCTCGCCCACGGGCGCGGTGTGGTGGTGATGCACCCGCACATGGGGCCTGCCCAGCTCCCGCTGTGTGTCCTGGGCGTGCTGGGCTACCGCATGAACCAGGTCGGTGGTGGCGGCGTCGAGGGGACCCTCTCCGAGACCGGCGCGTGGGCCACGGGAATGCGCCACCGACTGGAAGAGGATCTGAAGGCACGGGTCTGGGACGGAGGGGGCTTCCTCCGGCCCGTCTTGCGAGCCCTCGAGGGCGGGGAGGTCGTGATGACCGCGATGGACGGCACCGGCGGTGGAAGAGAGCTCGGACGACGCCTGGAGCGCACGGTGTTGGGCCAGCGCATGCGGCTCCCCGTCGGGCCGGTGTACCTGGCGCTCAAGAGCGGAGCCCCCTTGCTGACCCTGCACACCTTCCGCGATCGCGGCGGCCCGGCGCCGTACCGAACCGTCATCGGGCCCGAGATCCCTCTCCCGAGGGAGGCTCGGGTGAAGGACGCGCTCGAGGTCGGAGCCGACGCGGTCGCGCAGCACCTCGGTCGCTTCCTCCGGGAGCACCCCGGCGACTGGCACTTCTGGGACGAGTTCCGCCCGGGCCGTTTCCTGGTGGACGCGTGATCCCGCCGGGCTCCGCGGGACGATCCCGCGCCACCCTCTCCGGCCTGGTCGTCGGTGCCGCTCCAGGTGTGCTGGCCGGGGCCGCCATGGTCGCGGTGAACCCGTGGTTCCACGACCGCGTCATGCTCTACACGTTCGTCTTCGTGCTGCTGCCGGGTCTCCTGGGCGCCCTTGGGGGTGCCCTGTGGGAGCGGGTGGGGCGCTTCTCGGGCGTGCCCGGCACCGGCTGGGCGCTGGGCCTCCTGAGCGTCGTGCACGTCGGCGCGGTGGCGTGGCCCACGCCCATGCTGTCGAGCGTCGACGTCCTGGTGCTCGGTGTCGACGGCGCCACCTTCGACGTGATCGACGAGCTGGACCTGCCGGCCTTCGAACGGCTTGCCGCGGAGGGCAGTCGCGCGGTCCTGGGGTCGATGGAGCCCACCTTCTCCCCGCTGCTCTGGACCACGATGGCAAGCGGCAAGCCGCCCGAGGTGCACGGCGTGCAGGGCTTCCACGTGCACGCCACCGACTGCCGGGTGCCGCGCTTCTGGGACGTGGCGGAGTCCGAGGGGCGCTCGACCGGCATCTACAAGTGGCTCGTGACCTACCCGCCCCGCGCGATCGACGGCTTCATCGTGCCGGCCTGGCTCGCCCAGGGCCCCGAGACCTACCCGGAAGACCTGTCCTTCGTGAAGGAGCTTGAGCTCGCCAACCGCCTGAAGCGCCAGAAGGTGGACCAGGTCCGCACCACGAAGGAGCTGGTGCTGGCGGGACTCACCCGGGGCTTCCGCTTCGGCACCCTCTGGGAGGCGGCGTCGTGGACCCTGGCGGAGCGCACCCGTCGGCCGGACGATGACGAGCGGCACTACCGCCTCCAGATCCTCCGGGGCTGGATCGACCGCGACGTCTTCTTCTACGCGACCCACACCTACCAGCCGGAGCTGGCCACCTTCACGTGGTACGCCACCGACGCGCTCGGTCACCGGTTCTGGCGCCAGCACGAACCCGAGGCGTTCTCGGACGTGAGCACCGAGGAGCTGGAGCGCTTCGGCTCCGCGGTCACCGACGCCTACCGCGGCGCGGACGCGGTGCTCGCCGAGCTGCTCGAGAGTCTCCCGGCCGAGTCGACGCTGTTCCTGGTGTCCGACCACGGCTTCCAGGCGCTCTCGGCGGCCTCGGAGAAGGCCTTCTTCGCGCCCTTGACGGAGCGTCTCCGGAGCCGCCTCACGGCGATGGTCGGGCCTGTGGACGTGTCGCGTCTCGGGATCAAGCTCGCTGTGGCAGCCACCGACGACGCCGTCGACATGGCGGCGCTCGGGGAGGCGATCGACAGCCTGCGCGACGAGACCGGCCAGCCCGCGTTCGTCTGGGAACACGTTCCGGAGGCCCCGCGGAGCCTGGGCCTCACCCTGCGCGACGAGCAGATCGACGCGGCACGGATGGCGCGCGGCACCATCGGCGGCGAGCCGCTCTCGGACTACGTGAAGCTCACCGAGGCGTTCAGCGGCGAGCACACGCTCGACGGCGTCATCTACGCGCGAGGACCGGGCATTCCGGCGGGGGTGGAGCACGACCGCGCCCACCTGCTGGACGTGGCGCCCACGGTCCTGGCCCACCTCGGGATTCCGCCCGCGGCGGATCTCGCCGGCGACATCCTGTGGGCATCACAGGCGCGCGGTCCTGCATCCAGGGACGAGCTGGCCTCCGAGCTGGAGTTCGAGGAAGGCCTGGAAGGCGTGGACGAAGAGGCGCTCCGAGCGCTCGGCTACATCGAGTAGCGGTATGCTGCGGGTCCCGGTGGGTTCGGGACCGAGGTTGTGGTGACATCGCGGAGCCCAGGCGAGCGGAGGCTTGGCCTCGTGCTCTTCGTCGATGACGAGCCCTCCAACCGGGCCATCTTCGAGAGGAGCTTCTCGGACGTCGTCGACGTCCTCACCGTTCCCGACGCCGATTCGGCGCTCGAGCTGCTGCGGGTTCGCGAGGTGGACGTGCTCGTCACCGACCACCGCATGCCCCGATCCAGCGGTGTCGAGCTCTGCGAGCAGGTCGCGCAGCAGTGGCCGGACGTCGGTCGCATCCTGGTCTCGGCCTTCCTCGACCTCGAGGCGGTGGTGGCCGCCATCAACACGGGGCGCGTCACGG
>Ga0114932_10001912_pt1 | contig 22890 bp, 20 predicted proteins | sample 2SBtaG_2_FD_87286 | JGI IMG/M metagenome (GOLD analysis project Ga0114932, IMG submission 87286) | Deep subsurface microbial communities from Kolumbo volcano to uncover new lineages of life (NeLLi) - 2SBTROV12_ACTIVE470 metaG | ecosystem: Environmental > Aquatic > Marine > Volcanic ...
AGTGGGTTGGCAGCTTCGGATCCCAAGAGGCGGAAAACACGCAATGCAGAAATCTGCGCTTCAAACAATGTCGCAATCTGTCGCGAAAGAATGACAACATCTTTGTTTTTTACACTTTCAAAAAATGTAATTGTCCAAATTGACTTTTTCTTTGCAGACTCAATTGACGAAATAACGAGACCTCGTCGTTGAAGAGAATTAATTGCAACATCTCTTGTGATTGCTTCAATGTTTCCCTCTTTTTCGTTGCCATTTGTGTCTATTGATTTGTAATTAAATAACATGATAGATTTTATTTAAAAATTTGAATGATAAGAAAAATACACTCCACTTCGTTGTATTATTTTTCTACAATAACCTCTCCAACGCCTTCGGATTCCATGCGTACGAAAAAGCGGTTTCAGCAGTAATTTCACCCTTACGAACCAACTCAACGATGGTCCTATTCATATCTATCATTCCACTCTCGGACCCTGTTTCAATAAGTGTGTTTATCTCATGTGTTCGTTTTTCTCTAATAAGATTTGCGACCGCATTATTATTCAAAAGAAGTTCGTATACTGGGATAAGTCCACCTGAAATTCGTGGTAAAAGACGTTGAGAAAATATACCCAAAAGACTTCCTGCAAGCTGTATACGTATTTGTTGTTGTTGTTCTGCGGGAAATGTATCAATAATTCTATCAATAGTTTGTGGGCCATTATTAGTGTGTAGTGTAGAAAAAACCAAATGTCCTGTCTCAGAAGCGGTAACTGCAGTTGAGATAGTCTCGGTACCACGCATCTCACCAACCATAAGCACGTCAATGTCTTGTCTAAATGCGGAACGTAATGCTGTTTGAAAATCTTTTGTGTCAATTTTTACTTCTCGTTGCTCTATAATTGACTTCTTACCGTCAAATAAAAACTCAATCGGATCTTCAATAGTAACAACGTGCGAAGCTCGCTCTGTGTTTATCATCTCAATAAGAGCTGCGAGTGTGGTTGATTTACCCTGTCCCACAGGCCCAACAATAAGAAAAAAACCTTGTTTCTTCTGAGTAAATGTACCAACAATGGGAGGTATACCAAGCTCTTTGAGTGTTTTAATTTTAGTTGGTATCAAACGAAGAGCAATGCCAACAGTACCTCGTTGCACATATCCATTACCTCGAAAACGCGCATTGTTTTTATATGAATAAGAAAAGTCAATTTCCTGCGACTTCAAAAACTCTTCTTTTTGTTTCGGGGTCAATAATACTGAAATGAAACCAAGTGTATCCTCTGCCGTAAGACGTTCCTTTTTTAGTAGAGGAATGAGAGGTCCTTCAATCCTAATAGTGGGATGACTGCCTGCAGAGAGGTGTATATCAGAGCCACCTTCTTGTATTACTGTTTCTATTAAATTTTCAAGCTCTTTTTTATAATCCACATTCCCTTGCTTCGCTTCAGTCAAATTAAAAACTAAAAACAAAGAATTAAAAAAATAATGAAAGAAAATATTTTAAACGACAATTTTTACCTTCTCATTTTTCAACTTAACGTATATATATAGTATACCTTATCCTTCGTCGTTCCGCTTCTTCTTTTGTGAGACAATGTCGTCTTCAGTAACTTTTTTTACTTCTTCTGCATTAATCGCATCCTCGGCAGCTAAAAATTCACCGTCGAGTGTACCGATTTCCTTAAAAGAAATAATTTTATTGGACGCCTTAATAATGGCATCTTCTTTCATAGAAAGCATGCCGTTTCTTCTAGCCGCTTCAGCAATAGCAATATCTGTTGGATTATTAAGTATAATTTTTTGTATTTCCCCATTAACTTCCAATATCTCAAAAACACCTATTCTCCCGCTCACACCACTTGGACATTCTTTTGTTGGCTCAATTTCGTACACCTTACTAATATTTGGAATTATTTTCCTGTATTCACCTGGTAAATCCTCAAATGCCTTGTCAATCATAATTTTTATACCCCCTTCAGCGGAAATAGGAACCCCAGTACCTTCACACAGACGTGGAACCAAACGTTGTGCAATTGATACAATAAGTGTCGGTGCAATTAAGTATGGATCAATGCCCATTTCAACTAAACGTGAAATCACTCCAACAGCGTCGTTGGTGTGAATAGTGGACAACACAAGATGTCCTGTAAGTGCAGCTTTGATAGCAAGTTCAGCGGTTTCTTTGTCGCGAATCTCACCAACCATGATAATATCAGGATCTTGACGAAGTACGGTACGTAATCCACTTGCAAAAGAATATCCTATCTCTGGATGCATTTGAGACTGATTAACACCAGGTATATTATATTCAATAGGGTCTTCAAGTGATAAAACATTTTTGTGATCTCGGTCAAACTCTTTTAACATTGCGTAAAGTGTTGTTGTTTTTCCTGATCCTGTTGGACCAGATATAAGAATAATACCGTGTGGTTTATTAACGGCTCGTTTTATTGTTTTTAGGTTTTGTTTAGAAAGACCAATCTCTTCAAGAGAGACAGAGCCCGATTCGGTGTCCAAAATACGCATTACCACCTTTTCTCCGTAGTAACTTGGGAATGTGGAAACACGGAAGTCAATCTTCCTGCCATCAATCTTCATAGAAAACCGTCCGTCTTGTGGTTTTCTTTGTTCATCAAGACGTAGTCCAGACAATATTTTGACACGAGACACGACTGCCTTCAGAATCTTTGAGGGAAGTGTAAGTTTAATATTTAAAATACCATCTACACGAAAACGTACTCTGATAGAGTCACCTACTGGCTCTATATGAATATCCGACGCACCGTCATCAACTGCATGTTTCAATAAATTGTCTACAATTTTAGTAACAGGAGCGTCTTCTTTAATAAGTTGTTTCGTGTCTTCAACTGCATCTTTACCAAAACGTACCGCTGTCTTATCTGCATTAGCAGCAGACTCAAGTTCGTACTCACCCAGAGCCCTTGTAACTTCTTGAGAAAGCCCTTGATACATATTTATAACCTTATTAAAATCTGTTTCCGATATCAAAAAAACTTTAAACGGTAAGTTAATTTTTGACGATATAAAATTAAGTGCATCAAGCGCTTTGATATTATTCGGATCAATAAGGCCAACCGCCAAAATTCCATCGGATAGTCCGACGGGGACAAATTTGTAATGAAGCGCAGATTCTTCAGGAATATAACCAAGAATATCAGAGGAAACCTTTTTATCACCAACATGAAACACAGGCGTGTTGAGATGTCCGCTTTTTGTTTCAAGAATGATATTTGGATCAAGTCCTTTTTTTATGAGTATACTCTCTGCGGTACCACCTTTTGTACGTAACTCATTTTCAACTGATGCTACATCTTCTTTGGTTATAATATTTTTTTCAGATAAAAGTGAGAGGATGTTCATGATAGTAAATATATTAATATACTAATGTATACTAACAACACCAATGTGGTTCGTATTTTTATTTAAAATCCGATGACTGAATTTGAAATACTTGCATTTGTGCTTATTGGTGCAAACGGATTATTTCGTCCTGATGGTTCTGGGGTCAAATCTTGACTCAAATCATCCAAACTTCTAAATACAGGGTCAGTAAAGATACTCTCATCAAGTTCTAAATTATTTAGTGTGTTAATAAGTTGGAGTAAATCTTGTCCTACAGCACCTTGTGAGATAGAAGATTTGTCAGAAATAAGTAGGGATGCGTCTATGCCATCCACTCCAAAAAAGACACGGTATGCAAAGAAAGCAACAACAATAAGTCCAATGACAAGAAAAATATTTTTATATTTTTTGATATATTCCATAATAAATTTTATTAATATTTTTGAGTAGAGCGATAAAAATGTGCTACAAAAACATTAAGGTCTCCAGTACGTCTTAAAACTTATGTCGTATTCGTTCAAGTCACCATTTCCGATACTGCTAAAAGAAAGATGGGTAATATCTATGATACGAAGACTTCGTTCCAAATCCAAAAGAAACGCAACAAGGTTGTCATACGTAGATGCAACCGAAAAAGAAATCTCGACTGACTCATATAAAAGAGGAACCGAACCTAACACTCCTGCAGAAGTATTCCGTGTTGCTGTTGGAGACTCATTCACTGAAATATTTTTTATACGCATGTTATATCCTGAAGCGATACTGCTAATGTCGAGCGCGAGGCGAACATTATCAACATTGCTGGGCAACATCTTATTTAATCGTTCTAAATCATCATCCGAAAAAGAGTTATATTTTACAAGTAAGGAGTCCCGAATATCCTGTAATTCGTGTAATTTTTCTAAAGCGTCATTGTACTGTTTTTCTTCTGCAGTTATTTCTTGAACTAACTTATATGTTGGATCAATGAAGGTATAAAATAAACCTGCGGCAACAGCAACTAATAAAATTGGAAGAAATGGTTTCATGATAGATTTTGTTAATATTTTTGAGCCTGTCTGTGCAGGCAAGTGAAGCGAAGAAAATGTGTTACAAAATCATCACCTCCGTCTTTTGCTCGCTGTAAGTGAGAAAAGGTGTGGTAACGTTTTGCGTCCACAGATTTGTATTCAAGGTCTTGGATACAAATCTGTGGGCAAAACTATTACTGTGACGATACTGTCCCTCTTTGGAGTCGCTGATACGAGACTAACGTCGGGTCTACTACAGCAGAAAAATCAAAAAGTACGCTACCCGTATTATCTAAATCAAGATTTGAAAAAATTGGCCCTTGAATATATGGGTTTTTACCAAAAATATCCGACTGTAACGCGACAGAACTAAAACTTAACCCTCGTCCTTTCATCTGCACGATCATACCACTTTCATCAGAGTGAGAAAAAGTAAAACTATCAAATTGTACGCTCTGTAGAGTGGACTGTTCCAACATGTTAAAAAAAGCAGATAAGGCAATGTGTGAATTAAGAATATTTTGTGCTGATTTAATATGTGAATCAACAGTGGCCAGTTCGGTCACCAATGCTGGTTCAAAAGCAGTGCGTGTCTTCTCAAGCAGTGCTACCTTTTCTTCCAATCGCTGTTCAGCCACTTGTTTATAGAAAAATACCCCCACAGACGCAACTACTGAAGTAAGGAAGACAATAAGAGCAACAAGAAAAAACACGTTTATAACGCCCCCTTTACTACGCCGTACTACAGAAGTTTCCGGCTTTTTAGGAATAAAAGATGTGGTACCAAATTGAGCCACCATAATGATTGTAATATCTTTGAGTTATATTCATACGATTCAAAGATGTTATACATACAAGCGAATAATGTAACTAACACATTCCTCACTTGTACTTATTATACCCCAATTCGTCAATAGATTTTAGATATATGTTGTTTATAACTCAAATAATATCTATTCCGTTTCCTGTAACTTACGGAGTGCGAGTCCTACCGCAACCGAAAAATCAGGTCCGACTTCTTTAAGAACATCTTCAAGAAACGAAGGGGATTCCACTTTCGAAAATGGATCTCCGAGAATAACTTCTGTCTCAAGATGTTGTGATGTGAAACTAAGTACGCCCTTTAATGCAGATCCCCCTCCGGTCAAATACACTTGTCCAACATTTTTATTATATTGTTTTTGAAACTGCAGAAGCACACGATTAACCTCTGCAAAAATATCAGTGAGCACGAGAAGAGATGCATCGGTAACTTCCTTGTGGTCAACTGGGTCAGCAATACCTACCTTGCGTTTTAGTGTCTCAGCTTCTGTCTGGGAAAGTTGAAGGGAACGTGCGAGCGTCCGTGTAATCGTCTGCGATCCTCGACTAATGACGTGTGACATTTTTACAATCCCAAACTCCACGATAAAAAGTTTTGTTGTGCTAGCCCCAATATCAATAACCAACGCTGGTTTTAAATTTCTCCCTAAAATTGAACGGATGGTGCTGAAAATTTCAATCTCATAAAAAGAAAGCTCGAGTCCTGCTGCACGCATAATTTCCCGATACTGACTCAACACCTCGTTGTGAATTGCAACCAAAAGTATGTTTATTTTTGAGTCTTGAACCGTATCTTTTTCTTCGTCACTATCAAACGATTCAACTTTTTCTTCTTTCGGAATAACAAACCAATCAAGCGTAACTTCAGATACCGGAACAGGGATATACTTTCGTGCTTCAATAGGTATCATTTTTGCCAACTGTTTCTTGTCTAGTTTTGGCATCTGAATTACGCTTATCAAACTTGAAGAAAACGGAATAGACGCACCACAACTTTTGGTTGTTACATTTGCTTCTTTTATCAAGTCAGAGAGAGCTGCCACCGTTTGATCAACAGTTGGTTGCACCGATTGACCTATTTCAAGATTAGCATACGGACCAAGTGCAATCTCGCCGTACGTTTCAAGTACTGCGGTTCCTTCGTCCTTTCTTAGTTGAACTACCTTTATAGATGTCTCACCAATATCAATACCGAGCACACTTTTATTGTCGCTCTTTTTTAAAAAGTTAAAATCAGAAATTTTATCAAGTAATGCCATATGCTCTCTATCATACCAAAAACAATACTGTATAGAAAGAAAGCCTATTGGGAGGCTTCCAAGCGCATTATGCGCCGTAGTTGTCGGACAATTACAATTCCAATATGTTATATTCACACAAAAACCTTACGATATATCGTAAGGTTTCAAAACATTTAACTTCCCACTATGTCAGTATGCCGACATAGTGGGAAGTTAAATGTTTAATGATTGAGGTATATCTATACAAGAAAAGACCACCGCAAGCGGTGGTCTTAAAGAAATTACAGAAGTCACGGACGGAAGTGGTGATACTTTTCCCGAAACTCAGTCAAGGTCGCAAGTGCTTCTTCCAGTTTGTCTTTCACTCGCGGGTCGTCTCGTGAAACAGTGTGTCGCACCGTTTCTCCGTACGAAAGGTGAACCATCCCTTCTGTTGCAAGCGAGGAATCAACCCTGTATCCGCCCTTAGACGCATACCCAACACATTCACACGAACCATCGTACTCTATATGCCAGTATGGATCAAAAGGAAAGGTGCTGCCACTCACGATTTCCCTACCTGTCGTCAAATTGACGACGTATCTTGTGTGATTCAACGGCGAGAGACCAATCCGGCCAATCACAATCTCTTCATCTGAAATTGCCGTTTTGTGATGTAACATAAGATTCATGCCATACAAAGATCCTCCAAGAATAACAGCAACGAATGTCAAAAGACCAACAACTTGTTTCATTTTCTTCTCTCCTTCTTCTCTGTGAAAATTCTATTTCTAAATACAGTGTACAGAATTTTACAAGTTTTTCAAGCCTAACGGGTACACCCATGCACATGCGTCAGGACTCCCCTGACGCAGTATTATGTCTAATTCGGTGCAGGAAAAAACACAATATTATAGTCTGCATTGTTTAAGTTTCTATCCCCCCCTGAACACGTGTCTTTTCGGAGTATGAGCGACGTTCCTTCTGCTTTATTAAATCCAAGCACTGCTCCGTTTTGTGTACCATTACAATCACACGCGTCGGGAACACTGTCTGTGCAATGAACAGGATCATAAGAATAAAAATACACCGTTCCATCATGAAGCGGGTCTTTGGGTATTGCTTGCAAATATGGCAAAAGAGCTGTTTCTATGGGACCGTTGTCGTCCCCTATCATTTCTCCACCGTTAGATACACCCTCAACGGTATTACCGGGGTAATGCCCCTTGCTATCAAAAAAAAGTTCTAGTGCGAGATTCAATTGTTTAATATCAGAAAGTCGGCGTACATCACGCGACTTGACTCGCGCAGTGTTCAAGCTCGCAAGAATAGTGGAAGACAAGATACCAATAATTGCAATGACCACTAAAAGCTCGATGAGCGTGAAGCCTTTGTTGTTAAAATTTTTACTATTTGTACTAAATAACATATCGGTCTAAAATAAAAACCATTATTCCACATCAGGCGCTGCAGTTTCAGGATCAAATATGTTGTGTTCTTCAATCGTAACTCCACCTCGAGAAAACATAAAAATAGAAAAAACAACAGATGCAATCAAAAAAAAGATTAACATAAAAGCCTTTGCATTACTTTTATTTTCGTCTCCGTAAGTAGATCCATTTGTATAATCCGACGACGCGCCAGACTCACTGCTATAGGTTACTTCTCCTGAGTTAGTATCATTCATACTAACTAGAATATCACAGTCACCTGCAACGAACAATTTCATAAAACCGTATGGTATTCTGTCATTACTGTGCTCAAAAAACTATTTCAAAAAATGACCGCGACTGGTCTTGATATTCTTTTTCCTAAAAGTGCCCTTGATGCCTTGCTAGCCACACTTTCACCAGACCAACTCTCAAAACACCTTGAAGCGCAACATCTTTGGAATGATAATAATACCATTTCGCTTTTTAACTACACTAACCCACTCATCAAAAATATGATATGGGCTATGAAATTCAAGGATAACAAACGTGTAACAAAACTTTTTGCTTCGGCTGTGTCCGACTTTTTAATAGAGGAATGTTCTGATCGCGCACTTTTTGAAGCACAAGAAAATCCTATTATTATTCCTATTCCCCTTTACAAAAAACGATACCGCGAACGCGGATACAACCAAAGTGCGCGTGTCGCAAGGAACATCTGCGAACACAACGACACTTTTTCATTTCACGACAACATACTCATCCGAACAAAACACACACCACCACAAACCTCTCTCAAAAGTAAAACTGCACGAATACAAAACGTCCGCGATGTCTTTGATATCGCAGACTCCGAACACGTGCAGGGTCAGCACATCATCCTACTAGACGACATAACCACCACCGGAAGCACCTTACGCGAAGCGCGCGAAACACTCCTTACGGCCGGCGCAAAAAACGTTCTCTGTATCGCACTGGCTCATTAAAACAATTTCGGAGGTCAAACCTCCAAAATTAGAAAAAACACCGAAACTATGGTATTTTGTTACATATGGAGGAGTGCCGGAGTGGTCTAACGGAGCGGATTGCTAATCCGTAGGGGCTTACGCCCCTCGAGGGTTCGAATCCCTCTTCCTCCGCAACGATAATTTTAAATACCGGTTGAGGTATTTAAAATTAGCGTCTTGTTGAGTGCGGGGTGAGATTCGAAAGGCGGAGCCCGTTGCGAACACTTGGAGCAACATTTGGGGCGAGCCTAGACGAAGCGCACTTAGTTTTTTTGTAAGCGAAGCGAAACAAAAAACTTAGTGACGCATCGTCGAATCCCTCTTCCTCCGTGTTGTCCGCTCAGTCACCTTTGTAGCTTCACGTTAACTGCTTCGGTGCTTCTGTTTGTTTATTTTATTATTCCGTAATTTCAATTGTTTTATTCCGACTAGTATAACCGGAGATGATGCGTACTTGATCGTGCCCAACAGAAAAGTACTCTGCAAGCGCAGTCACAATTGCTTGATTAGCCCTACCTTGCACAGGCGGTTCTTTCACCGAAATGGTAAAGTGTGCTTCGTCAGTTTGTTCTATTTTCTGTTCCCGGGCGCCAGGTTTAGCTTTTATAAAAATTTTCATAAAGTTTTATTTATATTAAAGTTATTTGCTCAACTTACGCCTGTGCACCATATAAAATACTTACCATTCAACGAAAAGGAAATGTACAAGAATAGTGAATCCTGAATAGACACAGGCGAAAGCTGAGTACTTACATCAGAGGAAAAACAAATCTCCTTGAAAATACATTGAATAACTAATCAGCCACCTTTCCTGCCATGTGGGCTTTCATATTTCTACCTGGCCCACATACACACTGTAATTTAAACGAGGAAGGATTACTCCATGCAGAACCATCATTATAATTTCTATATTTGTATCGTATAAGACTGGTAAGAGGGTCTATGGTTACCAAGTTAAGTGCGAGACCAATGCCTGATATTTTAGAACGGTATGGCCTAAATCCAGTGCCGTCACCATGTCCTAAATCAGCACATACACTATCACACGTATTTTTTTGGTTTGTTACCACAACATTTCTCTTAAAGTTACTTTCGTTATAAACAGTAGAACAAGCGTAGGTAATCTCATCTCCTGTCGCTAATTTCTTTGATGACCCTATATTAAATACATTTTTATTACTAGACGTTCTATATCTATCAGCCCATATGTACCCCTTTGCGCCCGATGCTCTACACTGAGCCCTAACAAAGAAACCGACTGTTTTACCTTTATCGGTAGACTGAATCGTCTTTTTACGAACGAACAAATCCTGTGGTTGACTATCATTTGAACCTATATCACTACACGAGATATATGCACCTGCTACAGGTCTTCCTGTCTTAGGGTCTCGCACTGAATTTATGGTCTGGTCATGCAGTATTTCTGAACCATGTAAAATACTGTTGGAATCCACAACTGAGGCAGAAAGACAAAACTTTTTTCGCACACCTCCTCCAAAAGAGTCACTTCCTCCACAGATTTGATTACAACTCTTAGAGTATTCAGATTGCCCAGATTTCACTTCAACACGCGAACTTCCTGGATAGAGTGAATTTCTTGTCTTAGCAAGTTGTGGGTATTCAGCGCCCCAAGATTCGTACAGTGAAAAGACTTTATTTCTATTAAATACATCAATATATACTGTATTGTGCCATTGTGCTCCATGATCCCATGCTGAGTCAGCAACTAGGTTATTTCGCCAAGTCCTTTGTGCTGGCATTTTACTTGTAATGTCATTACCATTATTAGCAATTGACTTGTCCAACACTGAAGATATGTTTGGGATTTCAAAAAAACTTGCATACCTTGGATAATCTTGACCTGCCTTCCGGCCATCGCTCTCACCTACTCGATTGTAATTTACAGAGAAAATCATCTTATCTGAGCCGCCATTGTGAACACCAAAATTTTGCTTCCTAAATACAGAACCTCCTCGTCTTAACCACTGACTTGGATTTATATTTGAAGGTGTCTCGTCGTTAAACACCCGGATAACTGGCAAGAAAGATATCTTGTTTGCAGAGTTCAGAGTAATTTCCTGAATAGCAAATCCATTCCAGCTCACTCCATTTTCTAGGCATGCCGATGCTGAACTCTTCCCTTCTCTGCAACCAAAACTAATAATCACTCTCCCTTTGTTGCTCTTGAAATAATTACCAGAAGTTGATAGAGCGTCTTGTGTGACGCGAGTAAGACCAGTGGTTGATCTACCTGGACCAGCAAATCCACTAATATTCTCAAGGCGTTTGTTCCAAATCGTTTTGTAAGACCTTGCGGGGTCGACTAACACAATGCGTCCGTCAACATCTTCTTGTAGCTTCTCTTTATACACTACAAGCAACTTGTTGTTAACAGCAACGATACTAGCACCAAGTACACCCTTACCTGGAGGTGGCTTTATTGCAAAAACACTACTTGGTATACGCTCCCAAGATGACCAAGGCGCTATCGAATCACCAGAACTAAACCGCGAAGCATGAATTCTTGCAAGCTGTAGTTCATTTTTACTGCTTCCTCCATTTATAGCGGCTCGCATAATGACATATACATACGGGGTTCCGTTTACGTTTAGTTTCGCAATGTGAGGATTAGAAAGTGCTTCTTCAAATGGCGGACTGCTCTTTACCTTTGGTATTGCGACTCTTTGAGCTGGTTTAGAGAAATTTAAAGAAGATATGTTGATAGTTGTTGTGTCTATAGTATCTATTGAACACGTGGCAAATTTGTACGAACCTGAAAGAGTACCATCATTACAGGTACGTCTTTGCGACGTACATGTATTACCAAAAGGAACAGTTGCAGTTGCGTACGCTGTTACCGTACTTCCGTTTCTAACCGTAGAACCACCTAATGAGCACGAAGTAATGTCAGAACTCCCACTGCTAGCAACGTGTAATATTTGAGCACTAGTAAGCGGTGCTTTATACATTCTCACGTTTTTGATAACTCCTATAAACATACTGGTGCTATTATTTCTTCCTGCCCCAACAGTTACCGTGTTGTCGTTAGACCTTGGAGGTCTAACTTCACTTTCTGACTCAAGTAGTAAAGGTGTTGTACCTGAAGCCTTGCGAGAATATAAACGAGCAACAGTGTCTAAACTCTTGAATGCATACAGTGAGAACGCGACGTCGTATGTTTCTCCATTTTCGAATATTGTAGAACCAACTACTCTTCGTGTAGTGCCGTCACTTCCTGTAGTAGTCAATTCAAGATTGTTGTTGCTATTTAGTTTCAACTCCCAGCTAGAATCATGTCGTGCTATCACTCTATTCTTCCCCTTTCTTCCACTTGGAGTTATCCGCGCAATAAACGTAAGGTCAAGTCTTGTAGTATTGAATGCAAGCTTATTTCTTAAATTAACAGCGCCTCCTGAACCACTGAACGCATATGTACCGGATGAGGCAGTAACGCTGCCAACCTTTGACAGCATATCCGTTGATATACGTGATGTGCGTAGATACCACTGTAGATATTTATCTTCTAACTCCCTGGTTTTTGCGGGGTTGCTTGCAGAAATATCATCACTGCCACGCTCCTTAATTCCCCTATCCATATTAAATAGATACGAGGTAACTTTGTCTAGTGGCTCATATACTAGCTTCCACTTACCATCTCTTACAGCATAACTGATATGGACATTTCCATCTGTAGTGTCGACATGTTCGTTGCTTGTTTTATGAGACCAAAACAAAGGGGTGGCCCGGTGAATAGTGTTAGCTGTTCCTTTAATAATACCAGCAAAACTCTTACCCGGTAGGTTTGATGGAGCGGTTGCTCCCGCAAGTTCTGCAAGCGTAGGAAGTATATCAACAACACTAAGTATAGTATTGTTTTGAACCCCCTCCTGCGTCCTTTCTGGCCAACGAACATACAACGGTAATCGTATTCCACCCTCAAATACATCTGTCTTAAAACCTCGAACAGCACCGTTGCCTCCAAGCCTCTTTGGGTGCGGCTTTTCTGCTCCACCGTTATCACTACCCAACAAGACAATGGTATTCTTTTTCAAATACGGGTCAGAGTCAATAAAATCTAATACACGCCCTATGTTTTCATCAGCCTGACTATATAGAGCCTTATACAAGGTTGGTTTATCCGTTGGGTTTCCATATCTTGATGCCCATCGAGCGCTGGGTTGATGGGGAGAATGTGGTGCATTAAGCCAGTAGTTTATGAAAAACGGTTTATTTTTACTCGTCTTGTTTTTAAGATAGTCGATGACATAGTCCGCGTTTACATCACTAGCATGCTTACCATTAAATTTCGACGTAAGAGCTCCTTTTACCACATATTGCGGGTTCATATAACCATCTTGAACTATAGCGGTACTTTTTACAGAATAATCAAATTTGTTCTCTATCTTATATTCGGGCCTACCTTGTCCTGAATGCCACTTACCTATCGAGGCTGTTTTGTAACCTATACTTTTGAGTAGAGAAGGTAGTGTCGTGTGAGAACTAGGGATTCCATACACTGCATCTGAACCACAAACCCACTGTATACCATACTTGAGAGCCCAATTTCCAGATAGGAGTGACATACGCGTAGGGGTACACATAGGGTTGGTGTAAAATTGTTCAAATCGAGTACTTTCCGTTGCAAACCTTTCTATGTTTGGTTTTATAATAGTTGGGTCGGTAAAATCGTTATAACCCGCATCATCTAATAATATATAGATTATATTTGGCTTCTGTGCTGTATTTACATCTAGATTAGAACAAGACTTTTTATTGTATACATTTGAACCTGAAAGAACCCCATTATTACAGGTACGGTTCTGTTTATTTGCAACACATGTGTTTGGTGACGTAACATTTCTCTTACTAAAGAAGTTGCGACTTGTGCCATCTGCGATTGTTACACCATCGAGGGTGCATGACTGGATAGGAGAAGGAGCTTTGACCACAACATCTGTAGTACATGTGGTAACAGTACCTCGTTCGTTTCCAAGGGTAAGCAGTCTGTAGTCAATGGTTTGAGGCTTAATATCCGAAGTGTCTGCGGTACGAGATCCTGTTGGTGCAACGACTCTGTTAAGACCGATATTGTTCGAGAGAATCGCAAAAGGTCCACCGTTAGACTCCCAACTCATTTCCAAGGTCTCTCCAACTTGTAGTGGTGACTTTTCTGTTGATATTGAACACGTTAGTGGATCAGAACAGTTATTGTATTTATATGCAGCATCTCCCGACAAAATTCCATTGGTACAAGTTCTAATTTGGGATTTACTACCACATGTATCTGGTGTATCAGCAGTAGGAACACTAAAGAATGTACGGCTTGTGCCATTAAAGATTACCGTTCTATTTAAAAAACACGAATAATTATCGCCAGTCATTGCTGGTGTAGTTGGTTGCAGTGTAAAATTAGTATTTCTTATATGCTTCTGAATATATGCTCTCGTATTCGGGCCGACAAAACCATACCCGGTAGTGACTTCGTCTCCTGAAGAAACTATGTTGTTTCGTGATTGATAACGTTTTAGAGCGTCTCGTGTTACAAGACCGAAATATCCTGTTATATCTGGATATGTGTAGTCTCCTGTTGAGCGAAGAAATATCTGTAGTTTAGATACTTCTCCACTAGTTGTAGTATCACTCACACCGACATAGAGGTCGTTAGTGATTACTACTGATTCTGTGCTATCGGACGCATCAATTTGTGCTTGAAGAGATTCTACTATTACCGACAGTGACTGTATTTGTTCTAGGAGTCCAGATACGTTTACAGTCTGCGCTGAACCAGAAAATGGTGTGAGGAGTATGAATACTCCCACAGTAAGAGAAAGTGTTAGTCTCATTTGGTAAGTATGACATAACAGCACTGAAACCTAAAAGATACCAACTGTGGATAACAGAGGCACGGCACCAATAATTTTACATATGTTATTATAGTAACATAATACCTATAAGAGTTTACCAACCTTAATCAACACCTATGTTCAAAAAAATGCTCGTAACATTAGCTCTTGTTGCAGTTTTCGCAAATCCGACGATCAGTCACGCTGATGTCACAAGCGAATTACTAGCACAAATTCAAAACCTACTAAAAATGGTTTCTGAGCTGCAGGCACAGTTAAATGCGATTCAAAGAACTACAGTTACTACTCTCACAGAACTTGGAACAGCTAAATGTCCATCTCTCCCCAGAGATTTGTGGCATGAAACTAGTGGTCCAGATGTTTCAGCACTACAGATATTCTTAAGGAACACTGGTACATATACGTACCCAGAGATTACTGGATATTTCGGATTCCAAACTCTAAATGCTGTTCAGATGTGGCAATCACAAAACGAAATAGCGCAAAGCTACACTCCAGGATACGGGAGAGTTGGACCTGCGACTCGTGCTGCTATACAAAGAGTATGTGTAAACGGGGATGATGCAGTTCCGGTACCTAACATAGAATACCTTAATGCGTCTACTAATAGTGGAGATACTCCACTGACCGTAAGATTTACAGGAGGAGTCTTTAGCGGTGGATATTCTATAGATTACGGAGATGGAAACATATCAGAAGATGTAGGATGCGGGCACGGCTCATGTAATCCAGACACAACATATTCTTCGATAAATCGAACACATACATATACTTCTGCTGGAACATACGTTGCGAAACTGAGAAGGCATTATTACAACAATCAAGGTAATTGTGAAGAGGCTGATTGTAATGTTGTTGCAATACAAACAATAGTAGTTAGCGAATCAGCTAATTTGAGTAGTAAATTCTGGGTAACCAAGACAGACGGTCTGAAAGTTATTTTTGAAGCAAATTATGGCGGAAATTCTCAATACCCATATACAATTGGCTTTGACGACGGTTCTGAACGCGAGATTGTTAGTTGTTACGCTCCGTACGATATGTGTCTGACTCCAGACAAGATAGTGCATACATATACTAATCCGGGTACATATAAGGTAAGGGTGAGAACGGGAGGTGGTCCGAGATCTACGGTACCAACCACGATTGTTGACACGGTAAGTGTTACGGTAACAAATACAGTTTCAATACCTTTAAGTTGTAAGGCCTGGACGGATGAATGTGGCAATAGATGTTATAGGGCAACATTGAGAGGAGATGCATCTTGTACCCTTATGCCGTGTAATGCATCGAATCAAATAACTCCAGTTTGCACAGATACTTTTAAGACTGAGACTTACTAACAAAAAGAAAAGTACCACGAACTGCGCGGATATACACTGGAAAATCCATGCGAAAATATACCCGCAAGACATGATGTTAGTACGCGGAAACAATGCAATAACGGTACGTAAATCAAACCAATCCTTTTAAGTAACAACACATCACAACTCATCGTATAGTATTTCCAAAAATGTAAATTATACTATATACTAAGTAAGTAAATTAAAATATAAAAATATGTCAGACGAATATGTATATGGAGTTGATACTACCAAAGAAATAACACCGATTATGGTGCGCGACGCTATTGTGAGGTGTTTTATTGAGGCACATAAAGACAGTTTGGGAATTGAGGAGCAAGACAGCGATATAATTAAAAGGATGGTGACTGAAGCAGTAAAAAAATCATTCAGAGAAACTGATGGGGATTTTGAAAATCCAACAAAAGAATCTCTACTTCGATCAATAGGAAATCTGAAAGAATTTTCCAAATCATTCAGAAATCAAGAAGTTATAGAAAATCATTTCAATGCGATAAAATCTTTGATCGATAAGATTGAATAAAAATTTAAAGAATATATAAAAAACACCTCCAGTTGCACTGGAGGTGTTGTGGTATCACACACAAAAGATACACTCACACTATTTCGGCACGCTATGGCACTCTCGACACCGTGCCTCGTATGATTCATCACCGCCAACTTGAATAATAGGGCTACCATACGGCGCAGGTTGACCGTCAATAAGTCTTTGGGTTCTCACGGCAACACTCCCACACTGTATACAAATAGCATTAAGGTGAATATGAGTGTCGGACACCGAGATAAGATGTGGAACAATACCAAATGGCTCTCCACGAAAGTCAGTATCAAGACCGCCCGCAAAAACATGTTTTCCAGAGTTTATAATTGAATTTATAACATCAATGAGATCTGTTCCAAAAAACTGAACCTCATCAACCGCAACAACGTCACAACCTACTATTTGTTGAACAATTTTCCTTGGATCTTCAATCTCTGTAGCATCAAATTCGCTTCCATTACGTGAAGTGATTTTATCCTTTGATCTAACATCAACCAAGGCCTTGAAAACAGCAACTTTTTTCTTTGCATACCTTTCCCTATTCAACAACCTAATCATCTCTTCCGTTTTACCACTTCCCATGCAACCGGTGATGACAATCATATTGCCTTTTGTTTTTTTCATCCCGTTCTCCTTTTCGTTCTCAATCTACACACCAACATATCACACAAACACAAAAGACAGACGTGGATAACAAGATATATGATATAATTGCACGTATATCAAGTCATACATAAACATAAAAACCATGAAACAGAAACTAATCCTCAAAATCATTCTTTTAATAGCTATCGTTGGTGCAATTATCTTTTTTCTATCTCCCAATGACTCTGCAACAACTCCAGAAGTAGAGGAAAACACGACAACAGAAGAAGTCTCTGCCACCAACGAAATATCCTACACCAACAGTGGGTTTAAACCAAAAGAAATCGTCGTGAACAAAGGACAAACGGTAACGTGGACAAACAATAGTAAGCGCGGTATGTGGGTCGCTTCCGCAATGCACCCAACACATACTGTCTATCCAGAAACTTCCGAGAATGACTGTCTCGGAAGCTCATTTGATGCATGCACCGCACAACCAACAGGCGAAACATTTTCGTTTACTTTTAACGAAGTGGGTGAATGGGGCTACCACGACCACACACAAGCACAAAATTGGGGGAGGGTCATCGTTAAATAATAACGGTTATGAATCCCGACAAAAATCGCAACGAAATAATACTCCTCTTGCTCCGTATTGGTGTTGCATTTGCATTTATTTACCCCGCAATCGCGGCGTACTTTAATCCGCTTGCATGGATTGGCTTCTTCCCCCTCTTTGTCAGAGATTTTTTCCCGAGTGACACAATACTCCTTGGTATGTTTGGACTCTCCGAAATACTTATTGGAATGTGGCTACTTGCTGGAAAAAAGATTTTTATTCCAAGCGCAATCGCCACACTCTATCTCTTCGGCATCATCGTTTTCAACTGGGCGCTTATGGACATTATTTTTAGAGATATTCCTATTTTACTGACAACACTAGCTCTCACTATTTGGAGCTTTAATGGTAAATAAATCAACATATCATTGCTTTTGTCTGCGTTCTAATGTACCCTTGTGCAAGAACTGAATATTACTAAAAAGGAGTTTTACTAAATGACCGAAGAAGAAATGTTCGATAAATTTCGTATAAAAACGTTCATTGTAAATATTTCAGACCCAAGTAAGGGAAGCTGGGTCGTGGGGAGTATTCGTGCTCAAGACAGAAAGGGTGCTTTTCAAAAATTAAAGTCTATTTTAAAAGAACAATCTTTACTTGAAAGACTTTGGGAGGTTGCTGGTGGATACTCTTTCGGAATAGGTCAAGATGGTCTAGAAATAAGATTAAGTGACGAAATCAGACATCTGAAGGAAAATTCCGGAGCAATCAAACATTTTCTTCCGCCTCCTAAAAAAATATAAAAACAACCCCACAAATATTGTGGGGTTTTTTGCTATACTAAAAAATATGCTACCCAGCGACGCAATACAAAAACATTTTAGACTTATTGAATCACAAAAAAAAGCACTGAAAAAACTCGGCCTTGAAACTCTGCACGACCTCCTGTTTCATCTTCCTCTTAAATACGAAAACATTAACGATATTAAAAATATTTCCGACCTCAAAAAAGATGACGTTGCGATTCTGTATGGAAAAATAACCGGACTTAAAACCCGTAAAGCATTTCGGAGCAATCGTCCAATAGCCGAAGGAACAATAGAAGATGCCACAGGAAAAATTAAAATCATTTGGTTCAATCAGCCATATATTGCAAAAATGGTTACGAATGACAGTGCGGTCAAACTTACTGGCAAAATAACTGGTTCTGATAAAAACCTTTACGTAGCTAATCCAGAAATTGAAAAAACCGAAGTGCTCCCAACAGAAACACCAGACTCGCTTTTTACTACCACGCCTCATTTAGATTCTTTTTACCCCACCTACCAAAACAGTAGAGGTATAACTTCCAAATGGTTTTACCACAAAATACAAAAAATCTTGAGTAGTGATATTTTAGACGAGCTCGCCGACCCAATTCCCGTAGAAATTCTGAAACGCTACAACCTCCCCTCACTCAAAACAGCACTCGTATGGATACATACACCACAAAAAGAACGCGATAGCATATCCGCACGTAAACGCTTTGCATTTGAAGAAGTTTTTTTTATTCAAGTAGCTAAACAAAAAGAAAGGCATGCGCATGATGAAGAGCCGTCATTTACCATACCTGTTGAGAAGAAAAACGTTACAACATTCGTAAAACGTTTTCCATTTGTGCTTACTACTTCCCAAGACAATGCAATAAAAGAAATTCTTGACGATTTCAAAACTCCAACAGCAATGTCGCGTCTTTTAGAAGGTGACGTCGGAAGTGGAAAAACTGCAGTCGCCGCAACAACAGCCTACGCCGTTACTGCAACCCCTCCCAAAAATCAAAACTTCGGCAACTTACAAACGGCCTATATGGCACCGACCGAAATCCTTGCCAAACAACACTTTGAATCATTCATAGAATACTTCGCACCACGAAACGACACCGTCAGCGCACCTGTATTTATTGGTCTTATTACTTCAAGTGGTTGTAAAAAATTCCCCTCAAAAGTTGATCCGACAAAAGCGACCGATATTTCACGAACCCAACTTTTAAAATGGGTTCAGAATGGAGAGATACCCATTCTGATAGGCACGCACTCGCTCATTCAAAAAACAGTACAGTTCAAAAACCTTGCTTATGTCATTATTGACGAACAACACCGCTTTGGAACAATGCAACGTCAGAAACTTGTAAGGAAAGACGCTGTTACTCCACACCTTCTCTCAATGACAGCAACTCCTATTCCGCGAACACTCGCGCTCACCATCTACGGAGATCTTGACCTCACGCTTCTTGACGAAATGCCGACTGGAAGAAAGCCTATCATTACTGAAATGGTTACAAACGATGCGCGAGAACAAACCTATGAAAAAGCACGCGAACAGCTTCGTCTTGGAAGGCAGGTATACGTCATCTGTCCACGAATAGATGAACCAGACGAAACCAAGGCAACAGCACTCCGTGTAAAATCTGTAAAAGAAGAAGCGAAACATCTGCAACAAAATATTTTTAAAGAGTACGCCGTAGACATTTTACACAGTAAAATGAGACCGAACGAAAAAGAAGAAACGATGGAACAATTTTCTCAGAATAAGATACAGATTCTTGTCGCAACATCGGTCATTGAAGTTGGAGTAAACATTCCAAATGCGACGACTATTATCATTGAAGGTGCGGACCGTTTCGGACTTGCACAACTCCACCAACTCCGTGGCCGAGTCCTCCGAAGTTCTCATCAAGCGTATTGCTTTGTCTTTACCGACTCAAAAAGCAAGAACACGAGCGACCGACTGAGAGCACTTAAGACTGCAAAAAATGGATTTGAACTCGCAGAACACGATCTCAAGCTCCGAGGTGCCGGAGAACTCGGGGGAAGACGGCAGTGGGGAATGTCGGATATCGCGATGGAGGCAATGAAAAATATAAAAATGGTTGAAGCTGCACGAACCGAAGCAAAAAAAATTATTGAAAAAGATCCGCTCCTAAAAAAACATAATGTAATACAAAAACATATTGACGAAAAATATTCCGATCTCCATTTTGAATAAAGCCTAGATATGCAAATGTCCTAGGAGTCCCCTAGAACGTAAAAAAACTCAAAATTACTCCAGTATGCTGGAGTAATGAACATACCAATGAACATACCGCGGTATGTTCATTGGTATGTTCATTAAAATCTTTTTACAAAAAAACGCCCCGCATGAATACAGGGCGTTAAAATTCTCAAAATCTAGAAACTTCAAGTGGTCTGATGTCATCAAAACGCTTAAAATTTTTTCGGAAAAGACCGACAAGTTCTGTTGCTTTTTCGTGATAGCGAGCCACACTATTCCACTGAGTAAAAGTCTTTAATAGAGCGTTGTCCACACCTGGGCATGTAGAGGGGTGACTAAGTCCAAAATACTGATCGCTCTCAAAAGAAACATCGTTAAGTGCACCACTTAGTGCAGCTTCCAGTAAGTTGCGAGTTGTCGTAATATCTATACGACTTCCAATACCGTACGGACCACCAGTCCATCCAGTGTTTAAGAGCCAGCATGTCGGCTTTTGCTCTCTCAACTTTTCATAAAGAAGGCCTGCATATACTAACGGAGAGCGCGGCATAAACGGCTCACCAAAACACGCACTGAACGTTGCTTGAGGCTCTACTACTCCTTGTTCAGTCCCTGCAACCTTAGCAGTATACCCACTCAAAAAATGATAGAGTGCTTGCGCATCAGTCAGTCGAGCAAGCGGAGGTAAAACACCAAATGCATCACAGGTAAGAAAAACGATGTTCTTAGGATGTGTGCCTTTTCCGTTTCTTTTAATGTTTTTTAAAAAACGAAGCGGATATGCTGCACGTGTGTTTTCAGTGACACTTGTATCATCAAAATCAATAACACCGTGGGCATCCATTGTTGCATTTTCAATCACAGTGCCATGTCTATTGACCGCACTCCAAATTTCCGGCTCTTTCTCTTCTGACAGGTTTGCACATTTTACATAACACCCACCTTCAAAGTTAAAAATACCATCGTTCGACCATCCATGCTCGTCGTCACCAATAAGTTTTCGCACACCGTCAGCAGAAAGAGTTGTCTTTCCTGTACCCGAGAGTCCGAAAAAAAGTGTAGTGTCACCTTCTGGTCCCACATTTGCCGAACAATGCATCGGAAGAACACCTTTGTCGGGCAACAGATAGTTCATCGCGGTGAAAACTGCTTTTTTTATTTCACCAAAATATGACGTTCCACCAATAAGTACTACTCGTTTTTTGAGATTGACGATAACAAACGCTTCAGAGTGAATGTCGTGCAAATCTGGGTTAGCAAAGAAAGTCGGAGCGTGAAAAATAGTTAATTCGGGCTCAAAACCACATTGCTGTTTATTTGTAGGACGAATAAGCAAATGTCGCGTTGCAAGTGCATGCCACGCAAACTCGGTGCAGACACGAACCGAAAGACGATAGCTGTCATCAGCACCCGCAAACAAGTCCTGTGAGAACATTCCTCTGTGTCCCAAATGACGTAACACGAGTAACTCAAGATGATTGAATTGCTCTTCGCTAATTGACTTGTTTACCTCTCCCCAGTGAATGTTATCAGTTGTAATATCGTCCTCAACAAAAAACTTGTCATGAGGTGCTCGACCGGTATGTTTGCCAGTCATGCACATCAATGCACCGCTTTTTGCAACAAAGACACCGCCTTGATTTGTGGCAGCGCGATACAAGGTATCAGAATGTGTATCTTTCATTGGTATGCCTTTCTCTTTTGAGATGACAGATGATAACGGTCTTATTATTAAAGACCAATTCTGACTGCACTATACCACATTTCACAATCAATGCTAGTATGAGGGATGGTGTTGAAAAAAAGAATTTTCTAATATACTATTGTGCTAACAAGGGTCATAAAAACATATCGCATGGGCGTATAGCTCAGTTGGTAGAGCGCGAAGCTTATACCTTCGTGGTCCCAGGTTCAAGTCCTGGTGCGCCCATACGATATATTTTTATCTAAAACGAAATACCGGTAATGAGCACAAAAAGAAAGGAAACTGCGGTACTCACGACTGGCCAGAGAAATTGGATAAATATAAAAAAGAAAAGAAGCATACCAACCATTCCGTATCGCATCATCATATCTTGGAAACGCATATACGATTGATACGCACCGTGTGATA
>Ga0114932_10001916_pt1 | contig 22842 bp, 21 predicted proteins | sample 2SBtaG_2_FD_87286 | JGI IMG/M metagenome (GOLD analysis project Ga0114932, IMG submission 87286) | Deep subsurface microbial communities from Kolumbo volcano to uncover new lineages of life (NeLLi) - 2SBTROV12_ACTIVE470 metaG | ecosystem: Environmental > Aquatic > Marine > Volcanic ...
TAGGGCAGAGGGTAAGTCAGGTGAAGAAACACTATTTATGGTAGAAACTTCTTACGGTGGAGTCTTTACACTTGGAGAAACGCCAGAGGAATATATTGCTCTTATGCTATACGTTGAAGCACCACGCTTGCTCTTTCCATTTGCACGTGCGGTGGTAGCTGAGTGTGTTCGTGAGGGAGGTTTTCCGCCCTTACTTATTCATCCTGTAGATTTTATGGCTCTATTTCAAGAACGCGCCAAACAAGCACAAGAAGAAGCCAAAAAAGCCGAGAGCCCAGCTAATGGATCTAGTGAAAATAAATTCGAATTTGAGCTTTAGATACTCTACATTATTATTCGGTTCGCCAAATAGGGTCTTTTATCTGATCGAGAAGAGCCTCATGATCATCTAACTCTTCAGCCGACGCCAAATGTGATCGAACTAATCGCACTGGAAGATCATCCTGTGATAACTGCTTTTGTTCTAGTTGAGAAAGATCTGAATTCAAATCTAAACCACGTTGACGCCCCCCCATTAAATATAAATAAACCTCAGCTAAAAGCTCTGCATCCAGTAATGCGCCGTGTTTGTCACGCCTAGATAGGTCAATTTCAAATCTTCGGCAGAGTGCGTCAAGGCTGACTTGAGCTCCTGGATATCGTCTACGAGCTATTTTTACAGTATCCACAGACCTAGAACGTTCTATTGGTTCTTTTTCTAATAATAACAACTCTGAATCAATAAAACGTAGATCAAATTCTGCATTGTGTATCACCAATGGTGCATCAGCAATAAACTCAAGAAACTCGTCAACGATGTTTTTAAATTTTGGTTTATCTAATAAAAACTCAGTGCTTAAACCGTGAATAGCAAACGCTTCTTCAGGCATATCTCTCTCGGGATTAACATAAGTATGAAAAAAATTTCCTGTAGGAACTTGGTTAAGAAGCTCAATGCAACCAATCTCAACTATGCGGTCACCCGATGATGCATTCAGACCTGTAGTTTCCGTATCTAGTATTATCTCTCTCATTTTGCATTTCTCTCACAAATTGCAATTCTATCTTCGAAGTAGATTTACCAATCTGCTTAGCGCTCTATAAGTATAAGCCTTTCCTATCCCTGTCTCCACTATGAAATCCGCTCGTCTTCTTTTATCAAAATCTGACATTTGGCTTTTCATAATACCTTCTAGTTTTTTAATATTCATACCAGGCCGCATTAGTACCCTACGAAGTTGCAAGAATTTAGGCGCTGTAACAACGACTACAGAGTCCACCCTTGAATCAGCGCCCGTTTCATAAAGCAACGGAATATCAAGTACAACCAATCGGGTGCCAATTCGACATTGATTTCTAACGAATTTTTTCGACATCTCACGTACCTGTGGGTGGATAATAGTTTCAAGATCTTTACGAGCCTTAATATCATTAAAAACTATAGCCCCTAAAACCTGACGGTCTATAGAAAATCCATCAAAAGACTCTGGAAACCTATCGGCAACTTTATTCAAAACTAATGTATCTTTAGAAAGCAAATAGTGTACTGATGAATCTGCATCATGGACGGGAACACCTAATAGTTTAAACATATTTGCGGCTGTGGATTTTCCCATTCCTATCGATCCGGTAAGGCCTAAGACAAACAAAATATTCTCCGTTATTTAGAAAGTGTAGCCAGCACCACTTGACGAAGCTGAGAAGTAACAGAGGGATCAGTGCCAAACCAAGAACAAAAACCGGGGCGAGCCTGATGAAGCAACATGCCTAAACCATCCACCACTTTATTGCCACGCTGCTGGGCATTAATTAAAAGATCAGTTTCTAGTGGAGAATAAACTATATCATGGACAGTAGAATTAATTGGCAGTTCCGTTAAATCAATGTGCAGGGGAGATTTGCCAGTCATACCTAGTGATGTAGTATTAACTAGAAGACCAGCATCTGATAGTGCGTCAGATCGGTTATCCCAACTATATACATCAGATAAGTTCGACATTCCCTCTACTTGTTCAATTAACCCAAAAGCACGATCAGAGTTACGATTTACTAGCCGTATTTCTTTAACTCCAATATCTATTAAGGCAACACAAACAGCACGAGCAGCGCCTCCTGCACCCAAAACAACTGCAGGTTTACCAGACCAACCGCATTCCACCTCTTCAGGTACGAAATCTTTTAGATTTTCTGTAAAGCCCATTGCATCAGTGTTAGAACCAACTAATACGCCAGAATCTTCTACAAGAATTGTATTAATAGCCCCTATCCTTTTAGCCATACTGTCAATCCTATCAACATAACCCAAAGCTAATTCTTTATGTGGAACTGTTAAATTAACTCCTCTGAAAATATTTTTCCGTAGATCAGTAAGTGCTTTTTCTAAGTCTTCTGGATGAACTGGAATAGCTTCATATGAACCATTAATATTATATTTAGAAAGCCAGTAACTATGTAAAACAGGAGATAATGAATGTGAAACTGGCCACCCCATAACTCCGGCTTTAAGCTTTTTTATATGGTTATCCTTCATGCTGAAATTACACCGTGATTTCTTAATTCCTTAAGTAATGGCAATAACGGAAGACCAAGTATAGAGAAAAAATCTCCCTCTATAGAACTGAAAAGCTGAGCTCCCAATCCCTCTATCCTATATGCTCCTAATGTTTCGCAAACCTGTTCTTTAATTTCATTGATATACCAATCTATATATGATTCACTTAATAACCGCATTTCCATATTGGCTTTATCAGTGAATTGCCACAAAATATTTCCATTTAAAAAAATACAAGTACTTACCAAAAGTGTATGATTCCTGCCACTTAGCTTATTAAGGTGCTCTTTTGCGTCCTGTATGTTTATTGGTTTGTTAAGCATTTCATCGTCATAGTACAATACTTGATCAGCACCAATCACTAATGAATTACTATGTAAGTAAGAAATTTTTTGAGCTTTCATTTCAGCTAGTGTCTTAGCAACGGTTGCTGGATCAGAATCAGTTTCTATCAATTTTACTTTTACTCGGGCTTCGTCAATATTAGCTGGAATAATCTCGTGTGAAATACCAACAGCGCTGAGAATGCGAGACCTGGACTTACTGGCAGAAGCAAGTATCAGATGAGGGGATTTAATTATGGGAGTAGCATTCATAAATTACTAATTATTCGCATGAATAGATAGTTGTGCCATTACTGCTGCAGCTGTTTCTTCAATCGACCGCCTAGTTACATCGATAACTGGCCAGTTTCTTTCTGAAAAATAACGCCTTGCTTCAGTAATTTCCGCACGTACTTTATCGGGGTCTATATATGGGGTTTCTTCTTTTTGTTTTAATATTGCTAGACGAGCCCTTCTTAGTTCAACCAATCTTTTAGGGTCATTAGTTAGTCCAATAACTATGGCATTTTTGATCCGATCCAAAATTTCTGGAAGCGGAATCCCTGGCACATATGGCACATTAACAGCTTTTACACCACGGTTTGCCAAATATAGACAGGTAGGTGTTTTGGATGTTCTGGAGACGCCAACTAATATAACATCAGATTGATCATATTCCTCCGAACGTTGCCCATCATCATGTGCCAAAGCCCAATCCATGGCTTCAATACGCTCAAAATATTCAGCATCCATCTCGTGTTGTCCACCTATTCGATGCACGGGTTGAGCGCCCAGAAATTGACCAAAGGCTGCAATAACTGGATCAAGAACAGAAATACATGGTATTTTTAATCTACGACAACCTTCTCGCAACTGCTTTCGTAAAGCATCATTCACTAGAGTGAACATAACCGGTCCGGGTTTGTCCTTAATAGCATCAAGAACAATTTGCATGGCTTCTTCTGAGCTAGCCATTGGCCAAACATGTTCCACTGCCTCCACATGATCAAATTGAACTAAGCAAGCACGCGCTACAGAGTGGATAGTTTCTCCGGTAGAATCAGATACCAAGTGTAAATCAAACACCTGGTTTCCTAAAGATTCACTTTTATTCATTTACATTTAACCTGTTGAAAAGATTCTATAAACGTAGATAACTTATCTTTAAAAAATACATTATAAATAAATTAAATATCTCTGTTTTGATATCAACAGACTGATACCCATTAGTATAAAGATATTCATATTCTGTGGATTAAAAATTAAATACTTTTTATCCCCAACTTTGTCCCTCAATATATTCATATTAACAAACAAGAAAAGTCCCTTACAACTTATACTTAAATATACATTTCCACAGTAACATCACGATATGAATAAAATATAATATAAGCTAATAAGTCTGAAGATTAAAATTTACTCACATAATTCCTATCCACTACTATATCTACAACCTTTTAAATTAATTTATAAATTAATATTTAGATATGGATTTGAATAGAATTCTAAGCTTAATATCAATAAATTATTAAGCACATATTTAATACCAATATAGAATTGAAAATAAATTGAAAAAAATATTTTTAGAAGCTTTAAATGGTAAAATTCTAGAAAGACCACCATTTTGGTTTATGCGGCAAGCTGGTAGATATTTGCCGGAATATAGAGAAATTCGACACAATATTCCTTCATTTTTAGACCTGTGTTATAATCCTGTGTTTGCATCAGAAGTAACAATGCAGCCTATTGATAGATTTAAACCAGATGTTGCCATACTTTTTTCAGATATTTTAGTCATACCTGATGCACTGGGAAGAAAAGTTTCTTTTTCTAAAGGCATTGGACCTAAGCTTGATCCGATTATCTCTACAAAAGATGTTGAGAATCTATTAGTAAATAATGTTAATCATCACCTATCTCCAGTTTACGAAACAGTAAAAAAGGTTAAAAATAGACTCCCTGAAGATGTATCTTTATTAGGATTCGCTGGAGCACCCTGGACCGTTGCAACATATATGGTTGAGGGAGGCTCTAGTCGTGATTTTTTAAAAGTAAAAACATGGGCTCGAGAAGATGCTGAAAGGTTTGATTGTCTTCTCTCAATATTAGTAGAAGCGACAACTGATTATTTAATTGGTCAGATAGAGGCTGGTGCTGATGCCATACAGATTTTTGATACTTGGGCAGGGATAGTACCATCTGATCAATTTAATAAATTTGTAATAACCCCTACAAAAAAAATTATTTCTAACGTCCGTAAATTAAAACCTGATATTAAATTTATCGGTTTTCCTAAGGGAATAGGACCGGAGATATCTACATATATTTCTGAAACAGGAATTGATTGTATAAGTATTGATAGTACTTTATCTCCAAATTACGCTGCTAAATATCTACAGGGAGATTGTACAATACAAGGAAACCTTGATCCAGTTGCGTTGTTAATTGGTGGTAAAACTATGCTAAAAGCAGCAGATGAAATAATAAAAAATTTGAATGATGGCCCATTTATATTTAATTTAGGTCATGGAGTTATGCCTCAAACACCACCAGAAAATGTTGTGTTATTAGCTGAACATATTAAGTCTCAAGGTAATCAATGAAAATAGCTGTTGTCCTTTATAATTTAGGTGGTCCCGATAAAATTGAAGATGTTCAGCCGTTTCTATTTAATTTATTTAATGATCCAATGATTATAGGTGTTCCTACTCCACTAAGGTGGTTACTAGCAAAAATTATATCTAGACGTAGAGCACCAATAGCTAAAGAAATATATAAATATTTAGGCGGGGGTTCTCCTCTTCTAGAAAATACTAGGAAGCAAGCAGAAGCTTTAGAATTAGAACTTAAGACTCAAGGTGATAATGAATTTAGAGTCTTTGTGGCTATGAGATATTGGCATCCGACAGCCTATGAAGTGGCCCTTAAAATAAAAAGTTATAGGCCAGATCAGATTATTCTTATGCCGCTCTATCCTCAATACTCGACTACTACAGTTGGTTCATTTCTTAATGTTTGGAGGAAGGTAGTTAAAAGAGTGGATTTAGATTGTATTACTAAATCAATTTGTTGTTATCCCAGAGAACAGGGTTTTATATCTCCTATTTCTGAGTTTATAAAATCTTCACTAAAGAATATTGGAGAAGATAAAAAAACTCGTATTTTGTTTTCGGCCCACGGACTTCCCAAAAAAATTGTAGACAAAGGAGACCCCTATCAATGGCAGGTTGAACAATCTGCGCAAGCAATTGTAGAAGACATCTCAATAGATGGTTTAGATTGGGTTAACTGTTATCAAAGTAGGGTGGGGCCCTTGGAGTGGATAGGTCCCTCGACTGAAGAAGAGATCAGGCGTGCGGGTAGAGAAAAATTGGCCGTTATAGTTGTACCATTAGCTTTTGTGTCGGAACATTCAGAAACTTTAGTGGAGTTGGATATTGAATATAAGCTTATTGCAGATAAAGCTAATGTAATAGAATATACTCGCGCACCAACTGTTAGTTTGGATAAAAAATTTATAAAAAGCCTCGCTAAAATAGTTCTATTATCTTTGTCTAATACAAGGGGTATTTGTAGCGGGTCACCAGGACAATTATGTCCAAAAAGTTGGAAAAAATGCCCAGCTGATCAGGCTCAGGTGTTTTGATGTATGTGTTTATTCTTATAGTAAAAGCACTTCATATTATTTCCGTTATTTCTTGGATGGCAGGACTGCTATATTTACCTAGGCTGTTTGTTTATCACAGTCAGGTTGAAATTAAATCTCCCGAAAGTGAAATGCTCAAGAAAATGGAACGTCGTTTAACCTGGATAATCATGACCCCAGCCATGATACTATCTTTAATATTTGGGGGAATACTAATGTCATATCCTGGTCTTGTTGATTGGGAAAGCGGCTGGATATGGGTTAAACTTTTTTCTGTTTTTTTATTGTTTATTACTCATATTATTTTCTGTCGTTGGCAAAAATATTTTTATATAGATGACAATAAAAACTCTACGCGTACCTATAGATTGGCCAATGAAGTTCCTACTTTTTTAATGGTTATTATCGTTATAATGGTGGTTTTAAAGCCGTTCTAAGCTTTATAAAGGTTGACTTGCAGGTGTATTATAACATATTGGGTAATTATTAGACGCAAAGTTATGTTGTTTAGCATGCGATTAATCCTACCTAATTTGTCGAATATAGTCTTGATAAGTATTTGACATTATCACTGCCAGAGAAAATTAAAACCCTGGAAATTAAAAGCATTTACGGAATCCGTGGGTTTATAAACTCTTTATTACATTACCGGTAAAAAAAATGGATCTACAAGAACTAAAACAAAAAACACCTAGCGATCTTCTAGCATTTGCTGAAGAATTAGAAATTGAAGGCGCCAGCAACCTTAGAATGCAGGATATGATGTTCGGTATTTTAAAGGCACTTGCTGAAAGTGGAATACCGATTCATGGAGGAGGTGTTCTAGAGGTCTTACAGGATGGGTTTGGCTTTCTCCGTTCTCCTGAATCTAATTACTTACCAGGTCCAGATGATATATATGTATCACCTAGCCAGGTTAGGCGATTTGCTTTGCGCACTGGTGATACAGTTGAAGGAGAAATTCGAGCTCCAAAAGATGGCGAGCGATATTTTGCGTTGTTAAAAACAAATAAAGTAAACTTTGATGATGCGGAACAAACTCGTCATCGTATAAATTTTGATAACCTTACCCCACTATACCCAGAAGAAAAAATATCTCTTGAAATTGAAACCAGTGCTGATAAAGATCCCACACTCAGGGTAATTGATATAGTCGCTCCACTGGGCAAGGGACAAAGAGCTTTACTTGTTGCACCACCTCGCACTGGTAAAACTGTTATGATGCAAAATGTGGCCAAAGCAATTATGGCTAATCACCCCGATGTTTACCTTTTGGTTTTACTAATCGATGAAAGGCCAGAAGAAGTAACAGATATGCAGCGAACTGTTAGAGGAGAGGTTATTGCATCTACTTTTGATGAGCCAGCCTCTAGACACGTACAGGTTGCAGAGATGGTTATAGCTAAGGCTAAGCGTTTGGTTGAGCATAAGCGTGATGTAGTGATTTTGTTGGATTCTATAACACGTTTGGCACGTGCTTATAATACTGTAATTCCTTCCTCTGGAAAAGTTTTAACAGGTGGCGTGGATGCAAATGCTTTGCAAAGACCTAAAAGATTTTTTGGGGCGGCTCGAAATATAGAAGAGGGTGGATCATTAACCATTATTTCGACTGCCTTAATAGAGACTGGGTCTAGGATGGATGAGGTTATATTTGAAGAGTTTAAGGGTACAGGTAATTCAGAAATTATTCTCGATCGTAAACTTGCCGATAAACGAACTTGGCCCTCAATCGATATCACTAAATCAGGTACTCGCAAAGAAGAGTTATTAGTTCAAAAAGATACACTCTCTAAAATGTGGATGTTGAGACGAATTCTGATGCCGATGGGGGTAGTAGATGGAATGGAGTTTTTATTGGATAAAATGAAGCAAACAAAAACGAATAATGAATTCTATGATTCTATGAATCAATAGGTTTATTATTTTTGTATGAATAAGCTATCGTGTTTGAATTGATCTAGCACAATTGATACAAATAGCAGTAGCTAAGTCTTGCTTTAGTCTCTCTTGAGATATTTCTTCACCGCAATTTATACAGAATCCGTACTCATCATTATCGATACGGTTAAGTGCACTATCTATTTTCTTGATTTGTAATATACGTCTTTTTTGAGCTGCACCTGCAGTTTCTTTTGCTATCAAGGCATCCATTCTTGATAGTCTTCCAATGCGTTGCTGATCTAGCTCTACGGGCGCAATGGATTTCGATGCTTTCTCTTTATGATTAATCACTTCCTTTTTCAAAGATTCTAGGGCAAATCTTATTGCTTTAACGTTTTTGTTAGTTTTTTTAACCAATTTTTTACTAAGGCAACAATACCGTAGACCCAGTAGTTTTTCGGGCCTCAAGGTCCCGATGGGCTTGAGCAGTATTTTCGAGTGGATAGGTTTGATGAATCTCGATTTTAACTGCGCCAGAGCCAATCACACTAAATAAATCGTTAGCGCAGGACTCAAGGGCAGGGCGTGAAGCTGTGTAGTGAAATAATACTGGGCGAGTTACATAAATTGATCCATATGTTGAAAGGTCAATTATATTAAGTGGATCAGGAGCACCGGATGCGGCGCCAAAACATACTAGCATTCCAAGTGGTGATAAGCATTTCATAGAATTATAGAAAGTATCTTTTCCAACTCCATCGTATACTACGGGAACGCCCTCGCCTCCAGTAATTTCATTTACGCGCTCAACAAAGTCTTCAGTTTGGTAGTTTATCGTATGATGTACGCCATGCGCTTTTGCTAAATCTGCTTTTTCTTTACTACCTACTGTTCCTATTACTGTTGCTCCTAAGTGGTTTAACCACTGACTGGCAATAAGACCAACTCCCCCCGCTGCAGCGTGAAGTAAAACAGTCATTCCTGGTTCTACTCTAAATGTTTGTCTAATAAGAAACTGAGCTGTCATTCCCTTTAGCATAGATGCTGCAGCTACTTGGTCATTTACCCCATCTGGCAATTTAACAGCAATTTTAGCGGGCATAACACGTGCTTCTGAATACGCTCCGGCCGGCATATCAGCATATCCGATGCGATCCCCTACAGATAGGTGGTTTACGCCTTCGCCGACCTCCTCAACAATACCAGCGGCCTCTAGTCCAAGTATTGAGGGCATAGGTAGAGGTCTGACACCAGTTCGTAAGTATGTATCTATGTAATTGAGTCCTATGGCTGTGTGACGAACAAGAATTTCGCCTTCAGATGGAGATCCTACATTAACTTCATCCCAGCTTAAAACTTCAGGACCACCCGTTTCGTGTATACGTATTGCATGAACCATATTTGCCTCCCAGCTATCATATTTGTGGAATAAATTTATAATGTTTTATCTATTAGCCTATGTATTAATATCAACACCTTCAAGATTAAGTAAATATTTTTTCGTTTTAGACCCTCCTTTTCCAGAATACCCACTTATTGTTATTTGTTTTGTTAAAACTCTGTGACAGGGGATAATTATTGGCAAGGGGTTTTTTCCGCAAGCGTTACCAATAGCTCTAGGCGATGATTTAATATTGGTAGCTATTTCTCCGTATGTTAAAAAGTCCCCATATTTTATTGCGTTTATAATCTTCCAAGTTTTTATTTGATGCATAGTTCCTTTCGGGTTTAACGGAAGATTGAAATCTTTTAAAGTTTTAGAAAAATATGCCTTTAACTGATCGGATGCTTCACTAAGTAATGCATTAGGTGTTTCATTGGGCTGTTTATTCCATTCTAGTTTTATTAAAAACCCGTTTTCTTCTATCAATGTGAGTGGGCCAAGTGGGCTGGTGATACTAAGTCGACTTTTGGTCATTATGATTCCAGATGTCTTTTTAGGGTTTCTGCATTCTCAAGGGGGACTGAACATACTTGACCATAACAGACGTACGCGGTGGCATTTTCATTTATTTTGGTTTTTCCAAATGCTGGATGTTCGGGATACAATGCCTCACCGTCGGGTATTATTGATAAAACGCGAGTGGGTATATTAAAAAGATTTTGAGCAGCTAAGAGTTCTTTTGTGTCCTCATCATCCATATCACCTATAATTATGATTTGGACCGCTTCAATTAAGAATTGGGCCGCATTGATAAGGGTTACATGTCCATAGGGATTTTTTTCTGCTTCGGCTGAGAAGGCAGTAATTACAGATTCGCAACGTTTCCTATAATAGTCATGACCAGTTAGGTAATAAAGGCGGGCAAGTACTTCTGCAATTATTCCATTTCCTGACGGAGTAGCATTATCTAAGCAAGTCTTTGTTCGGACTATAACATCTTCAGCATCTTGTGATGTAAAATAATATCCCCCCAGATCCTCGTCCCAGTAAAATTTATCCAAGACTTTAATCCAACATTTAACATTATCTAAGTATTCATAATTATTTGTGCTTTCAAAAAGAAGAAGACCAGCTCTGGACATATTGGCATAGTCATCAAGTGTTGCTAAGTGTTTCGCAATATCAAGTCGATAAGAGTGGAGTAGACGAAGTTTTTCATCTCCTGAATGGCACATATTTGTAACAACAAAATTAAATGCTTTTTCAGCCTTGCGTAACCAATTAGGTTTTTCGAAGACTTGTGAAGCCCGCACAAGTGCGCTGATCATAAGCCCATTCCAGTCTGCTAAAATTTTGTCATCTAGTGCGGGGGCTATTCTTTTTTTTCGATAATTAAACAGTGTTTTTCTATTTTGAAGAAGCTGATTCTCAATGTCTATTGTTTTTAGTATTGGATCACTAGACCTATTAAGTATGTTTTTGCCTTCCCAATTACCATCTGTTCTAATGTCGTAGGCAGCTATGAATGTATTAGCATCATTACCCAGTAAATGACGTATTTCCGATTCTGACCAGACATAGAACTTACCTTCCTCACCTTCAGAATCAGCATCGATGGTAGAGTAAAAACCACCAGAAGGATTGGTTGCTTTTACCATTTCTCGACTAACCCAATCTATGATTTCGGTTACTCTTTCTAAATAGAGCGGTTCTTTTGTGTCCTGATGGGCGTCTGAGTAAAGTTCAATAAGTTGCGCGTTATCGTACAGCATTTTTTCAAAATGAGGCACTAGCCATGTGGGGTCAGTCGAGTAACGTGCAAAACCACCGCCTAAATGATCGTAAATCCCTCCCTGCGCCATCTTATTTAAAGTAAGTAAAACGGCATCGCCTAAATCTTTTCTATTGTTTTGTTTATAACCCCTCCATAAAAGATTTAAGACGGGGCATTGAGGAAATTTAGGTGCTGTACCCATGCCTCCGTTTTGATAGTCGATTTGTTCGATAATAGATCTAGCTGCTTTAAAAACATTATCCGGCTCAATAATGGAGCCCCTTGCTGGACTAGATAAGTCCTCTAATGCTTTGACTACAGAATTGCTATTTTGAGAAACCTTTTCTGGCTCTTGATGGTAAATATTAGCTACATGGTGGAGTAGTTCTGGGAAACCTGGTCTACCATATCGCGAGGTTGGGGGAAAATACGTACCCCCCCAAAATGGTTTACCTTCCGGAGTACAAAACATGGTTAGAGGCCATCCCCCTTGCTCACCAAAAAGCGCAAGTGATGTCATATAAATGTTATCAATATCTGGTCGTTCTTCGCGATCAACTTTTATATTAATAAATAGTTTATTCATTAATATAGCTGTATCTGGATCTTCAAAACTTTCATGAGCCATAACGTGACACCAATGACATGCGGCATAGCCAATGGATAGAAGAATGGGGCGGTCATTCTCTCGAGCAATGTTTAGTGCTATTTCCCCCCAAGGATACCAGTCAACAGGATTATCTGCATGCTGAAGAAGATAGGGACTTGTTTCGTTGGCTAGCCTATTTTTTGCCATGCGTGTTTCCTTAAGGGCAAAATGATTTGACCGATTTCTTGGCAAATTATTGAACTGGTTGTTACGAGCTATTAGGTGATATCATATACTACTGACCGGGGGATAGAATTATGTCTGAATTTTATCAGACTTAATATTTATTAAAGCTAGGTATAAAAGTAAAATAATTATATTTAATCAACGAGGCCTCAATGAACGATACTATTTATGCACTTGCTAGTGGCCATGGTACCGCCGGTGTTGCAGTTATTAGGGTTTCAGGTCCTCGGGCGAACTATGTTTTATTAAAGATATCGTCAGAACCAATACCTAAACCACGCTTGGCCAGTCTAAGGCGTTTACGTGATATTGAAACTGGACGTGATATCGATGATGCTCTTGTTATTTGGTTTCCGGGCCCAGCTAGTTTTACCGGTGAAGATATAGTTGAATTCCATGCGCATGGTGGAACAGCAGTAATAAATGAAATATTTTCAGCTATTTCTGGTATTGAGTCATGTAGAATGGCGAACCCAGGTGAATTTACTCGCAGGGCATTTGAAAATAGAAAACTAGATTTGACATCTGCTGAGGCAGTCGCTGATCTAGTGGCAGCTGAAACGACCGAACAAAGGCGACTGGCTTTGGCTCAATATGATGGAGCTCTTGCTAATCTCTATGATGGGTGGCGAACCAAGTTAACCGAGATACTAGCTAATACAGAGGTTATGATAGATTTCTCTGATGAGGAGATACCAGACGATCTGAATTTAACCAATAAACACAATATATTGTATATTAAAAAAATTATAACACAATATATTGATGATGGAAGGATGGGTGAAAGAATTAGAACGGGCTTTCGTGTAGCTATAATTGGAGAACCTAATGTTGGTAAATCAAGTTTGTTAAATAAGATCTCTGGAAGAGAGGCGGCGATTGTATCTAAAACAAAAGGAACTACTCGAGATATCATAGAGGTTCATATTCAGCTCGGGGGCTATGCTGTAATTATTGCTGACACAGCGGGTTTACGTGAAACGCAAGATGAAGTGGAATCTGAGGGAGTTCGTCGGGCACAAAAACTCGCTGAAGATGCTGATATGAAATTAGTTATATTCGATGCAACTAATTTTCCTAATATAGACGATATGTCAAAGAGGTATTTAGATAGGAATTCTATAGCTGTGTTTAACAAAGTAGATATTATAAAAAAGCCTGTTCGATTTGAGATTAACGCTCACGAAATATTTTCAATTTCTGCTCTTACTGGGGAGGGATTAGACTCACTTTTGGCATTTTTACAAGAAAAAATACAAATGCGACTGCAATACGCTGAAAATCCACCATTGACGAGAGCTCGTCATAGAGAGGCCCTTGAGGCGGTTGTTGAGGCTTTAGGGAGAGCTGAAAATGCTGTTCTTCCAGAGTTACAAGCCGAAGACTTAAGGCTAGCCAATAGGGCATTGGCACGAATTACAGGGCGTGTTGATGTCGAGGATGTCTTGGATGTTATCTTTATGGACTTTTGTATTGGTAAATAGAGACTTTAGATTATCAGATAGCTAACTTAAATACCGTATGTTTTGACTTCATACTCTGGGTCAATTAAATAGTCTATTATGAATGAATACGATGTCATTGTTATTGGAGGGGGGCACGCTGGTAGTGAGGCAGCCTCAGCATCTGCGCGAATGGGCGCGCGGACAATCTTGATTACACATAAATTAGAAACCATTGGCGTGATGTCATGTAACCCTGCAATAGGAGGTCTAGGTAAGGGGCACTTAGTACGTGAAATTGATGCACTCGACGGCATAATGGCCCGGGCCATTGATAAAGCAGGTATTCAGTTTCGTGTTCTAAATCGTAGTAAGGGCCCCGCAGTATGGGGCCCACGAGCTCAAGCGGATAGAAAGCTTTATTTAAAGGCTGTGCAAGACTTATTGAATGATCAGAAGAATCTAGAGATACGATCAGGAAGCGTTGAAGACCTTACGTTTGATGTGTCTGGTAGGGTATCTGGCGTTGTATTACAAGACGGTGAAAGCATAAAATGTAGTAAGGTAATACTGACAACAGGTACTTTTTTAAATGGTGTAATTCATGTGGGAAATAGAAAAATCTCTGCAGGAAGAGTTGGGGACGCCCCCTCCCTAGGATTGTCAAAAACTTTATATAAATCAGGATTTTCCATGGGACGTCTTAAGACAGGGACTCCACCAAGATTAGATGGAAAAACTATAAATTGGGAAGATCTAGAGGTTCAATTGGGAGATAATGTACCTCAACCGTTTTCATTTATGACGGATAAAATAACTATTCCGCAGATTGAGTGCCATATCACACATACCAACCAAAAAGCGCACGATATTATTATAAAAAACCTTGATCGTGCTCCTATATATTCTGGACAGATTGAGGGTATGGGCCCAAGATATTGTCCATCAATAGAAGATAAAGTAGTTCGTTTTGCCCATAAAACCCATCACCAAATATTTCTTGAGCCTGAGGGCTTGGATGACGACACTATTTATCCAAATGGAATATCCACTTCGCTACCGGAAGATGTACAAGTTGATCTAATAAAAACAATAAAGGGCCTTGAGAAAGCACGTATAATCCGCCCTGGCTATGCCATTGAATATGACTTCGTTGACCCTAGAGAACTAAAACCCACCCTAGAAACTCGTAACATATCGGGACTCTATTTGGCGGGGCAAATTAATGGCACCACTGGCTACGAGGAGGCTGCAGCGCAGGGGCTTATGGCGGGCTTAAACGCTGCTATGTCTAATGAAGATAGTTTTATTTTAGATAGGGCAGATGCTTATATAGGCGTTATGATTGATGATTTAATTACCCGAGGAACTGATGAGCCATACCGTATGTTTACTTCAAGAGCTGAATATAGATTGCTTTTGCGTGCCGATAACGCTGATGAGAGATTAACACCTTATGGTATCTCCTTGGGTTGCGTTAGCACTGAAAGGGGTGCCGCTTTTGGTCATAAAACAGAAAGTTTGTCTCGTTCTCGAGAATTAGTAAAGTCATTATCTGAAAGCCCGAATGCCCTCAAGAATCTAGGTTTTTCCATTAACCAAGATGGGGTAAGGCGCACCGCCTTTGAGTTGCTGGCTTATTCGGAAATTACAGTGGCAAAGCTTACTAAAGTTTGGCCTGAACTTAATAGTATTTCAGATCAAGTGTCTGAGAGACTAGAGATAGAAGCCCTTTATAATAGTTATGTCCGTAGGCAGGAGGCTGATGTTATTGCATTTAGGCGAGATGAGGGTCTAGCGCTGCCCGGTGATCTAGACTACTACCTTATCGGGGGGCTTTCCAGAGAGGCACAGGAGAAGCTTTCAAAAGCTGCTCCTAGGACCTTGGGTCAAGCCGGACGGGTGCCTGGGGTAACCCCAGCAGCTATGGTTGCTTTGCTGCGTTATGTGCGCAGGGATTCAGGTGAAAAAAAATCGCAATTAAAATTAGCATAGCCTATTATTTACTTAACCACTATATATAGTAGTCATAAACAATCTATCTATCGGATGGGCACTATATGGTACAGATGGCCTCTATGACTGCCTCAGAGTTTTCTTCAATTCTAAATGTTTCACGTGAAACATTAGAGCGCCTTAAAGTATATGAGACAATGCTTAGGATATGGCAAAACAAGATAAATTTAGTTGGGCCATCTACATTGGATGATGTATGGAGGCGCCACTTTCTCGATTCAGGGCAGCTCTGTAAATTCTTGGGGAAGGCGACCACAGTAACTGATTTTGGAAGTGGAGGTGGATTTCCAGGTTTAGTTGTAGCTATAATTTCAGATCTTCCTGTAGTCTTGGTGGAATCCGATAAGAGAAAAGCCGTTTTCTTGCGAGAAGTTTCACGTGAAACATCTGCTAATACTGAAATTATTGAAGACCGTATTGAAAATATAAAGGCTAGGCCTGCCGAAGCCCTAACAGTTCGCGCTCTAGCCCCGGTAGCGAAGCTATTAAACACCCTGGAACCTTGGGTTGGTCCCGGCGGTGTATGTTATTTTTTAAAGGGCCTTACTGTAGAAGATGAATTGACCGACGCGATGAAATATTGGGATATTAATTATGATATTATACCCAGTTTATCTGATCCCTTGGGGTCAATCTTGTGCATAAGGGAGTTTTACCGTGTCTGATGTCTCTATAGCGAGCAATGGTGATGGAATAGAGGGAGCTAGTTCTAATATTATCGCTGTGGCTAATCAGAAAGGAGGTGTTGGAAAAACTACGACGGCAATAAACCTGGCCACGGCATTGGCAGCTAGTGGTCAGAGTGTGTTATTAATAGATTTAGATCCTCAAGGAAATGCCTCAACCGGTTTAGGAATAGATTTAGGTAATAGTACAAATGATATATACGCCGCTTTAATCGGTGAACAGAAAATATCTAACGTTATTCAGAAAACATCTATTCCTGGTTTAGATATTGCTCCCGCTTCTGTAGATTTAGCGGGTGCTGAAATAGAACTGATTAGTATAGAGAAGAGAGAAAGTAGATTAAAATCTGCGGTTGAGGATATTAAACAAAATTATGAATATGTTTTTATTGACTGTCCCCCGGCCCTTGGTTTGCTAACTCTAAATGCCCTTGTGGCGGCACAGTCAGTTTTGGTTCCTTTACAGTGTGAGTTCTTTGCTCTTGAGGGTCTTAGTAGGTTATCTCACTCAATAGATAGAATTAGAAAATCATTTAATTCAAATTTACACATAAAAGGTGTAGTTTTAACGATGTATGATGCAAGAAATAATTTATGTAAGTCAGTTGAGGCTGATGTTCGAGAACATTATGGTACTAGAGTCTATAAAACTGTAATACCAAGAAATGTTAGAGTTTCTGAGGCGCCATCATTTGGTTTGCCGGCAATTGTCTATGATATGAAATGTTCTGGGGCGCTGGCTTATATACACTTAGCGGCCGAATTATTACGTAAGGAAGGGCAATTATCTAACAATGAGGCTGCGGCATGATAGATGAAACACGCAAGGGCTTGGGTAGGGGGCTATCAGCGCTTTTAGGAGATAATCCCGTCTCTGGTCATTATAATTCTAACCAACAGAGTAATTCAGTTCCAATAGAAAAAGTATACCCTGGAAAATATCAACCTAGACGAAGGTTTGGTGAAGAGGAATTAGATTCATTAGTAGATTCAATAAAATCAAAAGGTATCTTGCAGCCTATATTAGTTCGTTCTAATCCTCTAAATCCAGATTCTTATGAAATAGTTGCAGGCGAGAGGCGTTGGCGTGCTGCACAGCGTGCCCAATTACATGAAATTCCTATAATTATTCGTGATCTATCAGACGAAGAGTCTCTGGAAATCGGTCTGATAGAAAACTTACAACGTGAAAATTTATCACCAATTGAAGAGGCTAAAGCCTATCGAAGATTAATGGATGAGTTTGCAAGCACGCAAGAAATGCTGGCAAACGTGGTTGGTAAAAGCCGAAGCAGTATAGCTAACTCATTGAGATTGCTGACTTTACCAGAATTCGTACAAGACTTAGTCGATGCAGGAGAGTTGCAGGCTGGGCACGCTAGGGCATTGGTAGGAAATAATGAAGCAGAGAAACTGGCCAAAAAGATATTAGATAAAGGCTTGTCGGTTAGACAGGCTGAATTGCTTACCAAAGATCCTAGTCAGGGGACAAAAAGAATACAGAAGAAAAAGCCCAAGGATCCTGATACTCTTGCATTAGAAAACGATTTATCACTCATGCTTGGGCTGAAGGTATCTATTACATTTAATGGTGATGGTGCTAAGGGTGGTTTAATTTCTTTTAGATACTCCAGTCTTGATCAGCTAGATGATATCCTTCAACGTTTAAATAAATAATAAAATACGCGTTGGTCATGTTATTTCTATATTTGTTATGAATGTCCTATAAGTAATTGATAATATTAGAGTTTTATATTTTCTTTATCTTTGATTTCTTAGCAAATTGACTAATAGAAAGTAATGCGCGGTCACATGCTAAAGGACCAGGTATGTTTCCTTTTATGATGGATATTTCTGCTTCTGTTAGCCGTAATAGTGATGATTCTATAAGTTCTATCGACCATATGTTTAATTGTGTTTTAAAACGGCTGGTTGCCCGCCAGAATATTGGCGGTTTAAGTTGCTTTATGGCTGTATCAACAGATATGCCAGCATTTATAGCAGAGAGTACGAAGTGAAGTCTTTGAAAGTGCCTTTGTGCACTTCGGATTACATTAATGGGATTACTACCATTCTCCCATATTCTGTTCAGGTTTAACATAAGGATTTCATAATTTCCTTCAGCTGCTCCTAGAATAACCTCATCGTTTGTGGCTTCAGCATTATCCCCCAAACAATCCATCACCATTTCTTCTGTAAGTTCTTGGTCAGGGCCGACAAATGTAGTTAGTTTCTCTATTTCTTGTTGATTTAATAGTCGGTCATTTCCAAGTAAGTTTAGTATTGTATTAAATGCTCCAGGCATACTCTTTATATTTTCTTCTTCTAATGCTTTGGAGATAAGCATTGATGTAGTTGCTTTGTCATCATCATAGCATGGCAAGGCAGCACAACCTTCATTTTGTTCAAAGAAACGCCTTAAAGATGATCGGGGAGATAAATTGTCAGATCCAATTATTACTAGAGCAGCAAGTGGATGGTTTGCTGAATCGTCGTCGAGAACATTTTTTATTGATGGTAATATCTCTTCCCCCGAGCCACGTACGACAAGTACACGCCTTTCTCCATTGAATGAAATAGCTAGAACTTCATCAAGTAGTATAGATTTTTTATTAATTATGTTTTGTGTATTAATATCAATGACTTGAAAGGGATCTGATGGGGTAGTAGTAACCCTATTTGTTATGAGAGATATGCGTTCGCGTACTAATCCACTATTAGGCCCATATACAAGTACAGCGCGTAAGTCATCTTTAAATGAGTTTATATAGTTATTTACCTGATTAGCGGCTATTTTCACATTTCGTCCAGAGTATTTAAAATTTATTTAACTTTTTCAAATTTAAAAATATAAACTCATAATAATCTATATTTTCTTAAACTTCACATTAAGGAGCTAGTTCCTAATAACACTCAACCTTGAACGGATTTCCGTTGCTAGGTCCTTTGCTGCCCTTTTTTTCGCATCTGTCATTACGCTCATAGTTGCAAAGTCAGCGTCTAATATATTGTAACTGATAACAGAGCGCGCAGAGCCTACAAATACTACTTTTTTAGTACTCAATTCTATTAGTTTAAAAGACGCTTTTACAATTAAATCAGTTCTTGTTTCTGTTGTATCTTTGCGAACTCCTAAATTTCTACTAGTTTCAGATATGGATATATTTAATGAATAACTAGGTGCGTCTGGAGCTCCGTATGGCGTTAATTGGTTAAAAAGTTCTATTCTAAGTAATTGTCCTATTCTTTCCGGGATAGGAGCTATCACTACTTTTTGTAAGTTTAAAACAGAATGATGGTTTGCATTATTTTGTTTATGAAGTGGAGAAAACCCGCAATTAGCTAGTAAAGCTAATACTGAAACTATGGCAAGAAATTTAAACAACAAAATTTACCAATTTATCAGGAACGAAGATTACTTTACGAACTTTACGTTTTCCAATAGATGCCTGTACATTTGGCATAGAATGAGCAAGCTCTTCAGCATTTTTTTTGTTAATGCCGGCCTCAACGTTAATTGTTCCTCTAAGTTTCCCCCCCACTTGGATTGCCAACGTAACTTTATCATCGGTAATCAATTTCTCTTCGGCGTTAGGCCAATCCATATTTGTTAGTAGGGTTTTATGTCCTAGTTTTTGCCACATATCTTCTGCCAGGTGTGGTGTCATTGGTGAAAGTAGTCTCACGAGTGTTTCTAGTGATTCCCTTATTGCCCATGATATGTCATGTTCTAAATTATCAAGATCAACAGAAGATATAGCGTTAGTTAGTTCATATAGCCTGGCGACTGACTTATTAAAGTGGAAATTTTCATAATCCCCAGTAACGCCTGCTATTGTTTTATGGGTGATTTGCCTTAATTCTAAAGCTGTAGTACTGAATTCTTTAGGTTTAGTTGTTTTGGGAATACCTATGAGGGGGAGGCGGTCATCAATTATACGAGCTACTCGGTTTATATAACGAAACGCTCCTTCTATTCCTGCATTTGTCCACTCCATATCACGATCAGGAGGGCTATCTGATAAAATAAACCAACGAGCCGTATCTGCACCGTAGTGTTCTATAACGTCAGTCGGGTCAACAGTATTTTTCTTGGATTTAGACATTTTTTCAACGCGACCAATTTCAACAGGCAAACCGGTATCAGCGCGTTCTATTTTATTCTCATTTGTATGAATAACATTTTGTGGTTCTACCCAATTACCTCCAGAATCCCTAAAAGTGGCGTGATTAACCATACCTTGTGTAAAAAGCCCCGAAAAAGGTTCATCTATTTCTATGTGACCGCTTTGTTGCATAGCCCGCATAAAGAACCTTGAATATAGAAGGTGCAATATAGCATGTTCGATACCACCTATATATTGATCTACAGGCAGCCAGTATTGGGCTGCTTTGGGATCTACAGGCACTTTTGAATCGGGGGAACAGAATCGAGCAAAATACCATGAAGAATCCATAAATGTATCGAAAGTGTCAGTGTCGCGTTGCGCAGCTTTTTTACATTTTGGGCACTTAACGTTTTTCCAGGTTTCATGACGATCAAGGGGATTTCCATGACCAGAGAAGTCTATATCATCCGGAAGTATTACGGGTAATTGATCTTTAGGCACTGGAACTAGGCCACAATCCTCGCAATGAACGATGGGTATAGGGCATCCCCAGTATCTTTGGCGTGATATTAACCAGTCTCTAAGGCGATAGTTGGTTGTGCCTTTACCTTTTTTTTCCAATTCAAGGCGTTCAATAATTGCTCTCTTAGCTTTTTCAACATCTAAGCCATCTAGAAATTCTGAGTTTTCTAGCCTACCTTCGCCAATATACGCTTCATTAGTTATGGTAAATTTATCAGCGTTTTCGTCCGGTGGAATAACTACTGGTATTACAGGAAGTCTGTACGTTAGTGCAAAATCTAGGTCCCGCTGATCATGTGCTGGACATCCAAATATAGCCCCTGTGCCATACCCCATTAAAACAAAATTAGCTGTATACACAGGTAGATCTTTATCTAAGAATGGATGCTTTACTCTTAAGCCAGTATCAATTCCTTTCTTTTCAGCAGTTTGTATCGCTTCTTCACTAGTGCCTAGTTGTCTACATTCTTCAACAAATTCTTCAATTTCTGTATTTTTCTTAGCAAGCTCTTCAGTAATTGGGTGGTCGGCAGCTATTGCACAAAAACTAGCTCCGAATATTGTGTCAGGCCGAGTTGTGTAGACTTTTAGAGGATTTTTACGGCTTGTTTCTGTGAACTTAAATTCTATGTAGGCCCCTTCAGAACGGCCGATCCAGTTTTCTTGCATGGTTCGGACCTTCTTAGGCCACCTATGCAAATGATCCAGTTTTTTAAGTAAATTATCATTATAAGATGTTATACGACAGAACCATTGTGCTAAGCGGCGGCGCTCAATTAGTGCTCCTGAACGCCAACCCTTGCCATCTATAACTTGTTCATTGGCAAGTACGGTGTGGTCGACCGGGTCCCAATTTACCCAGCCCTCCTCTCTGTAAATTAGGTTTTGTTCCATAAAGTCAAGAAACATAGTTTGTTCGTGTTGGTAATATTTAGGATCGCATGTTGCTATTTCACGAGTCCAATCAATTGAAAGCCCCATTGCCTTTAATTGATTGCGCATGGTGGAGATATTTTTATATGTCCACTCTGCGGGATGAATCCCTTGTTCCATGGCTGCATTTTCTGCAGGAAGGCCAAATGCATCCCAGCCCATTGGATGCAGCACATTAAAACCCCTGGCTCTTTTATAACGAGCTATTACGTCCCCAAGTGTATAACACCGCAAATGCCCCATATGAATTCGACCGGATGGGTAGGGAAACATTTCAAGGACATAATATTTTTGCTTCTCTGGAGATTCTATCGCGGAAAAGGCAGCTTCTTTTTCCCATGCGCTTTGCCACTTGGCCTCCGATTCTCTGAAATTATAACGAGGCATAATTTATGGACTCTTGAGACATAATATATCTTTTAATTCTACTGAATATTTTGATCAGGAGAAATGAGGTTTTAATCATATTAATATATAATGTGTTAATTAGTATTATTGATTTTTTGATGAAACACGGAGTTCTCTTGCACGGCTTAATATAGCATCTTCTAACTGAGAGTTTGTGGTATCATCTAAGTAAGCATTAACCCAACCTGTATTTTTCTTATATTCTTGCTTGAATGCAGAAATACGAATTCCATCAGACCTGAGCTGGCGCCCAATTAAATAAGCAGTTACTTTTAAGCGTTCATTAGGACTTTCAGGCGGTGTATACCAATCAGTTATAATAACTCCACCGAATGGATCTGCCGATGAAA
>Ga0114932_10001917_pt1 | contig 22840 bp, 24 predicted proteins | sample 2SBtaG_2_FD_87286 | JGI IMG/M metagenome (GOLD analysis project Ga0114932, IMG submission 87286) | Deep subsurface microbial communities from Kolumbo volcano to uncover new lineages of life (NeLLi) - 2SBTROV12_ACTIVE470 metaG | ecosystem: Environmental > Aquatic > Marine > Volcanic ...
CATTTTTTTATTTTTCCCTGGCGATTACAACCTCCTTTGTACAAACGCCATAATTCAGCTATGCCTCTACTACTCAAATGATCCAACTTCAATAGTTCTGCTACAATACAGGCATAACTCAATGTTAACAATCTATGTACTTGTTGTGATGTTAGATCATAACGATACTGGCAAAAGCGAGTATCATGAATGTATGCTCGCACAAGATCAAGACCAGCAAATGGTTTATCTATGTCATAAGAACAATTATGAGAATGTGGTGAGGCATTGCAACTCAATGAAAAATTATCTTGCCAACTTGTTTGCACTGGTTCATTAATGTAAACAGAATATATATCAGAATCTTTTGTTACTACTGACTTGTAACAACATAGTAATAATAAGAATGTCCCTACTATAACCCCGCGATAGAAATACCGCATAGGCTATCCTTTGGCTTTAAAAATCAACTCCCCTGAAAATACTAAATCGGAAAAATATGTACAACAAAAAATCCACCCAATTTCTTAAGTGGATTTTTCAAGATTACAAAATAAATTTTTAGCTAACCTTTGAGCCTGGTGTTACATCCTGCATAGGAATCATTCTTTGCAGTTTATCTTCATCTAATGCAACAAGCATCATTCCTTCAGAAAGCATGCCCATCATTTTGCGAGGTTTTAAGTTAACAACAAAAATTCCTTGCTTACCTGCCAAATCTTCTGGCTGGTAAAACTTTCTAACACCTGCAAGAATTTGCTTTGTACCAAAAGAACCTAAATCAACTTGCATTTTTACAAGTTTATCAGACCCTTCTACAGCCTCACACTCTTTAATAGAGCCTACTCGCATATCAACTTTTAAAAAATCATCAAATTGAATATATGACTCTTTTTGTTCTTCTTTTTTAACTTCCTGTTTTTCTTCCACCGGTTGCCTTTCTATTTGTTCATATTTTTTAAATAATGTATCTATTTTTTCAATCGTACAAGAATTGGTCCACCCATTTGTCTGTAACATTGCAAGTAAGTTATTATTTTTTTGCCACTCAAAACCAATGCTTGTAAGCATTTGCTCCATCTTGTCTGGCATGATAGGCCATAACATGACCCCAATTGTATGTAAACTATATACTGTTGCTGCAATAGTTTCTTCAAATAATTCTCTATTCTGCTTTGCTTGTTTCCATGGTTCTAGTTCATGAAAGTAAGCATTAACCTGATTAATATATTCCCAGATACGATTAACTGCACGATAAAAAAATCCTTGCTCTACAAGTTCTAAACTTTCTTGTAGCATTGCTTTGCACTGAACCTGTAAAGCTGTTGATTTTTCAGACCAAGACGTAGGAGACTTAATCATAGAATAATTATTTTTCAAAGCTAAAGCAACACAACGATTCAGTAAATTTCCCAAATCATTTGCTAATTCAGAATTGATAGATTGCTCAATATCTACCAAACGAAATTCAGAGTCTTGCGTAATTGCCATTTTTCGAACTAAATAATATCGAATTTGATCAACTCCATACTCATCTGCCAATACTTTTGGATCAACTGCATTGCCTAATGATTTAGACATTTTTTGATCATTCACCTTAATCCAACCATGCACCAAAAGCTTTGTAGGTAAAGGTAAATCAGAAGCCATCAAAAATGCGGGCCAATATATTGCATGAAAACGAACAATATCCTTACCAAGTATTTGCAAATCTGCTGGCCACCACTTTTCTAATGCCTGCTCATCTGTTCCATACCCAATCCCTGTCAAATAATTATTTAATGCATCAGCCCATACATATGTCACGTGATTTTTATCACCTGGAAACGGAATTCCCCATGTAATTGTTTTACGAGAGATACTTAAATCTTTTAAACCTTCTTTGATAAAAGATATAACTTCTTGTAAACGTTCCTTTGGAGTAATAAAATCAGGATTATCTTTGAAAAATTGCAATAACTTATCTTGGTATGCAGATAATTTAAAAAAATAACACTCTTCTGACACTTCTGTTGTTGCACGATTACAGGATGGACAAACAATTTCTTGAGTATCTTTATTATGATCTTTTTCTGTTACAAATGTTTCACAAGGAGTACAGTAATAGCCTGTATAAAAATCCTTATATACATCACCCTTATCAATTAAACGCTTTAGCCACTTTTGCACACCAGTAATATGATACTCATCTGTTGTACGAATAAATTTTGTATAATCAAGATTATATAATTTCCATATACTCTTATATGAAGATATAAACCCATCTACAAAATCTTTTGGAGTTTTATTTACTTTATCTGCAGCTTGAGCAATTTTTTGACCATGCTCATCTGTTCCTGTTAAAAAGAAAACATCTTTACCCAAAATAGTATGATATCTAGCAGCAACATCTGCTAGCAAAGTTGAATACAATGAACCTAGATGTGGTGCTGCTGTTCCATAATAAATAGGAGTTGTTACATAAAATTTATTTTTTTTCATACTATTTTCACTTATACAGATTTTAATCGAACCCAAAAATCATTAATTTGTTTATGCGTTAAAATATTTTTAAAAACCTTTAACTCTTTAAATTTTTCACTACCTGGCCATAAATCATCGACTCCAATATACTTTTGATCTAATTTCTCAAATACATCTTTAACCGTTGGCATCAAGCAAAAAGCCTCACAGTTATACTTTAAAACATCATGTTCAAATAAATAGTTAATGAACTTATAAACGAGTTCATCCTTCTTTGTAGAAGCACTAATAACAACATGATCTGCTGTTATCAAAGAACCTTCTTTTGGTAAATAAAAAGAAACAAAATCATGGTTTAACATTTGTTTACAAATATGCTCTCTTTCAGATGCAACAATAGCAAATGTTTTAGATGCTAAAAAATACCCTTGCTGAGAATCACTATAAGCGCCTACCCATTGCTTTTGTTCATTTAATAGTTTTCGCAAATCTTTTAACTGTGCTTTTGATAAAGAATCTAAAGAATATCCCAAATATAAAGCCGCTAAAAAAATCGACTGTCGAGAATCATCAATCATACCAATTTGATGCCCAACTAAATATTTTTGATCAAAAACCGCTTTCAAAGATACATCGTCAATTTTTACCTTTTGATTATTATAGCCAATTCCTAAAACATCCCAATACAAGGGAACAGTATATTCATCTCTTTTAGAATCATGAGAATGTAGAAAATCAGGATACATTCTATCCAAAAAGTGACACTTTGCTCTATCCATTTTTTTGAGCAATCCAGACTGTATCATGGAAGATATGATATAACCACTTGGCAAAATAATATCACAATCAACAAAAGGCATATTCTCTAACTTTGTCAAAAGTTCTTCATTACTCTCATAATAATTCATATATACCTTAATACCCGTTTCTTTTTCAAAATTCTGTAAAACTGTTTCATCTACTCGATCAGCCCAAGTATAAATACACAAGTATTCTTGATCATGAAAAAACAAACGCTCTGTATAAGGTAACAACAAAAATAAATATATAATAACCGCCCAAAAAATAACAAATAAGAATCTAACCAAATGCCTTGCTATCACATTCTGCCCAATCATTTACGTAATATATTTTTTTGAAACATAAGCATAATCAAAATCATGCATAAACTACCAAATAACAATAATGTTGATAATGCATTAACAATAGGAGAAATTCCAGAACGAATCATTGAGAATATATATAAAGACAATGTTTGAATCGACGCACCAGAACAAAAAAAGACAATTAAAAAATCATCAAATGATACAATCATTGCTAACAAAAAAGCCGAAAACATTGCCGGATACAAAAAAGGAATAACAACATTTAAAAATGTATACTGCGTTGATGCTCCTAAATCTAAAGATGCCTCAATTAAACTCTCATCCAGTTCATCATACCTGCTTTTTATAACAGGAATGGTAAAACCTAATCCTAATAGTGTATGTCCTGCAATAATAGTTGTAAGCCCAAAAGGAACAGCAAGAGCAGAAAATAAAGCAAGCAAGCCAACCGCTAATACAATATCAAAAACCATCGCATTACTATAAAAAATAGCTGTAATCTCACGCTTATATTTACGAGCACCATGAACCCACAAAAGACCCATTCCAACACTTAAAAATGAAGATGTTAAAGCAACAATAATAGAATGTTTAAACGCTCGCCAAATTGCCACTGATTCAAATAAATCATCATACCAATGCAAAGAAAAACCTCGCCATATATCAGGAAATCCTCCTTGATTAAAGGAATATAAAATCAGAACTGTAATAGGAGCGTATAAAAAAACATATACAAGCCCTACAAAAATAAACCAAAAGCTTTTTGATAACTTTGAGGTATACAACACAGTTTATATCCTTTGTAATCGATATACTAATCGCTGCAAGATTTCACTATAACACATAATAGAAACCACAAATACAGCAATGCTTAAACAAGTAAAAGCTGCTCCAACATGCCAATCTCTACCAATAAAAAAATATTCTGAAATCAAAGTTCCTACAAAAAAATGCTTTTGCCCTCCAAGAAGCGATGGAACAACATACTCTCCAAATGTTGTAACATACACTAAAAAAAATCCTGTTTTAATACCCTGTAAAGATAAAGGAAGCACAGCTCTAAAAAATGTTTGTAAGTAAGAAGCTCCTAAATCTAATGAAGCTTCAATAAGCCTAACATTCATTTTTTCAAGAATCGTATATAACGGCATAATCATAAAAGGCAGATAAATATGAAACATAACTAAATACATAGCAAACGATGTATTTAACCAATTACCAGTATCGGATAAGAATAATGATAAAAATTTATTTAACACTCCCTTCTTTTCTAAAATAAAATACCAAGCATATATCTGTACTAAAATATTTGTTAAAAAAGGTAATGTAATAAGAAACAATAATAAAGACTTATAACGTTGATCAGTACACAAAGCTAAAAAATAAGCTATTGGATATCCAATTAATAAGCACAAAACTGCAGTAACACTTGCTAATTTCAATGAACGAAAAATCACAATAAAATGTGAGAAATGGCAAACTTGTTGAATATAGTCCCAAGTGAAATTTTGAAATAACTTTGTAAAAAAAGCTAATTGAAAAACAAAGATTAAAGGCAAAATAAAAAATAAAACTTGCCATACTAAAGCCGGTATCATAAAAAAGAAGTTTTTTTCTTTTTTAAATAAACTTTTCATGTTTATATCCTGCTATTTTTTTAATAACATTGCATTTTCTTTTTGCCAGTACACATATACATGGTCATCATAATCTATTTTATCTTTTTCAAAGTGTTGTTCATTTTGTTCAAAAACCTGTAAAACATATCCATTTTGTAACCGAATACTATACTGTGTAAAGCGACCTTGATATACAATTGCCTGAACAACTCCCGTTAAACTATTAGAAAATCCTTCCAGTATCTTTTTACTCACTTGAATCTTTTCTGGACGAATTCCTAAACAAGCTTCATCACCTGTTTGAATTGTATCAAAATCTTCTGGTACCTTTATAGCAATGCAAATCATTTTATCTACATCTAAATACCACTGATTATCTTGCTGTGTTAAATATCCTTGAATAATATTGGTTGTTCCCACAAAATTTGCAACAAAAACAGACTTCGGATGTTCATAAATTTCCTGAGGTGTTCCCACTTGGTCAATTTTGCCATGCTGGTTCATAATAGCCATTTGATCCGCAACAGTTAATGCCTCTGTTTGATCATGCGTAATATAAACAAAGGTAGTTCCTAAGTGATCTTGTAATTCGATAAGCTCTAGCAAAACTTTTTCTCGAAATCTCAAATCTAATGCTGCAAGAGGCTCATCAAATAATAAAACACTTGGCTCATTTATAACAGCCCTTGCAATTGCAACACGTTGTTGTTGTCCCCCAGAAAGCTGAGTAACTCTTTTATATACCAAAGGCTCTAAGTGAAACATTCGAACAACTTTTTCTACTTTTTGAGCAATTAAATCTTCAGACAATGCTTTAAGACGCAAGCTATATGCAATATTTTCAAACACATTTAAATGAGGAAACAATGCATAACTTTGAAATACCGTATTAACACTACGCTTATTCACAGGAACATGCGTAATATCTTGGTCTCCCAAAAAAATTGATCCTGAATCAGGATTTTCAAGCCCAGCAATCATTCTTAAAATCGTAGTTTTACCACAACCACTTGGACCAAGTAATGCAAAAAACTTGCCACCAGGAATTTTTAAATTCAAATTATTCAGAATAACATCTGAACCATATGATTTTGTCAGCCCCTGTAAGACAATACCTTTCATTTTTTATCCACCATTCGTGCACAAATAATTGGTACAACAACATCTGCTAGCGTACATGGAATAACAACTGCTACAAGTATTAATAAAAAGAAAATTCCAAAATATGCATAAAAATCAGAAAAACCATGTCCTATTGCATAAAAGATTGATGCCATTGCACTAATCAATGTATGTAAAAAGTGAAGTTGCAATGAGTATCTTTCTGATTGAAACTCTTTGATATAAAGCATAACCAAACCATTTAAAGCCCCTACAAACAAAAATGGTAAAATATTTGGAAGTTCTGAAAAAAAACAAATATGTAAATCCATAGATACACCAAACATAATACCTGCAAGGTACGGCAACAACACATCTGATAATGTACAAAAGACACTTGAGGAAATAACTCCAACAATAACTCCAGCTATAACATTTTTTGAGTATCTATAAAATGTCATCATTGATCCACTTACTGCAAACAAAATGTGTGTAAAGTGAAAACTATGAAATAAAATATCTAAGTCTGAATTATGTGAACAACCACCTGTATGTGAATGGCTATGGGCAACTTCTGATACAATTTCTGGCTTTAAAAAAACACTAATCAAACTCAACAACATTAAAGCACATGCTACAGAAAGTGTTCCATAAGGTAAATGATGAGCAAGCTCATGAAAAAAGACTTTGCTCTTGTTTTTTTTCGAAATATTATTTAACTCTGAACAGACCATGTAAACCCCTAACTTAATCCTTTTTCAAAAAATTATTTTCTACACTGTTTTCAATATACATAACTTTCAAAGGAATACCAAAAATATGGACAAATAAACTACTAAAAAGCATGTCCCAATGTTATATAATAAGCACAGCGAGCTTCAAAATCTTTAAAGATTCTATTCCATTTAAATCCTATATCAAACCTTAATGGACCAATAGGAGTATCATAGCGCAGTCCAAAACCTGTTCCTCCCAGTAAATTATCAGATCCATCTTTGAGCACATTTGAGATACTATCTTTAAACAAAAATCCTATATCGTTAAAAATAACTCCACCTAACCCTTTATAAATGGAGAACCTCAACTCTGTGTTTAAATTTAACATGGTCCGAGCACCTTGAGGAGCATAGCGCCAAATATCACACGCTTCTTCTGGAAGATCTGCTCGAGTATCTTGAATTGGCTCTGTGAGCAAGCCTAATGGAGGACAGTAATCTCGCTCGTATCCCCGCAAAGAACCTGGCCCTCCTAAATAAAATCGTTCGATAGGAATCAATGATGTAAATTCTCTGTTAAACACATGTCCACCACGCATTCTCACCGCTAAAACAAGTGGGTCTAAAAGAGGAACGTAAAATGAATGTTCTACAAGAAGTTTTACAAAGCTGGTATTAGTATCAACATCAAACATTCCCTTACAAGATACAAATGATAAATGTCCTTTTTTAGGATTAATCAAGTTATCAACTTTTTGCCACATAAACGTTGGCTCAATAAAAACATATCCATTTTTTTTATCAAGCAACGCCTTGTCATAATCAATAATAGTATGTAAGTCTGGCTGATCGGCTTCTTTAACCCCCATAAACTCAATTCCTGCTGTTCCACTCATTGTGATATGAGGAAACACTTTTGTCATATTAAACAAAAATCCACGCTGTCCCGCCTGATATAAAGAATTTTGAGTTCCAATATATACAGGCTGATAATACAACTTATCATAGGCTTTATACTGACATCGTACAGATCGTCCAAATACCCAAGGGAAATAATAAGAAGCTGAAAAATCTCGATAAAACCTCGTAAAATCGCCTTCAAACATAAAACGATCTCCAAAGCTTAATGGATTTCTAATTAAAAAGCTTCCCCCAATTTTCCAAGTAAATCCTCTTCTAAGACGTAAATTTTTCCCAACTTGCTGAAAACCCATTCTTGTTCTTAACTCATATTTATCCGCATCAATGACTTTTACAAATACCGGCTTTTGCAAATCTTCATCAAAATCTCTGCTTGGATATACTTGCACAGACTCAAAAACTTCTAATTCTCTAAGCCTTTTTAACATATCCTCCAACTTACTTTTATCCCAAGAATCAGCCTGCTCAAAAGATATTTCACGTCTAATATATGAAGAAGGAATAATCGAATTACCAGTTACTAACACTTTACCAAACTTTACAGCCTGCTCTGTAAGCGTAATATTCCAAATAACATTCAAGGTCCCATTGTCATTTTCTTTAAGAGAATAATCTACTTGTATTTTATGGTATCCAAGATTTCTAAAGTATCTCATAAGCCATTGCTTTTGCTCTAAAATAACCATCGGATCAAATCCAGCTGGCACATCTTTTTTACTACGTATAAAAGGGCCTTGATTCTCAAGCTCTTTATATCCCTCAATAATATATGTCCCTACTTTTCTTTGCTTCCCTTCATCCAATGTTAACTTTACAATAAAAGAATTCTTTTTTTTCGCTGGAAGATACTCTTCTTTTACAACTTTTATATCCCAAAAACCTTGTTGCTTATAAAAACGTATTAAATTATCTATTCCTTTTTTTAATGTCTCTTTATCAAAAAACTTCATTCTCAAAAATGATCGAAATGCTTGTCTTGATAACTGGTGACTGGAAAAATGATCATTATCTGTAAAACAAATAGAAGAAACAGAAACTCTTTGCTTCTCTTTTATCAAACAAAAAATTCTGTTTTTTTCTTCCCGTACAGAAACATCAATATCCCAAAATCCCTTACTTTTATAAAGCTGTATCAACTCATCAATAATAATTGAGCTTGGAAAATGCCAAGACGACTTACCATACATTAATAAATGATTAAGAAGATCCTGTCGTTTGAAAAAATGATTTCCAAAAAAAACAAACTCTTTTTTTTGTTCAAGTACTATATGAAACACAAGAGAAACCGTATGTTGTTTTTCATTAATTCTTTTTTTAACCGAAATATCAAAGTTCATAAAACCATACCGCTCTAAAAGAGCCCTTGTTTTTTGCTCTACTCTTTTTATAAGATCTGCAGAATAATACTTTTTTCTCAATTTTTTATGACATAAATCCTGAATTTTACCCTTCATTCTTTCAATATCTACTGCAGAAATAGAACCAAGACCTTCTACCTCACATGCAATCGTATCTATGTAAAATTTTGAGCCTTTTAATAGAGAAATAACCACAGAAACTATATTTTTATGCTCATCTTTTTTTACATGGTCTTGCACAACTGCATTAAAATATCCACGACTATAAAACATTTCTTGAATATCCGTTATTGAGTGCTTGTGCTTATCTTCGTCAAACCTTTCACCTATATCTATCAAGTAAGCAGTTTTATAGCGATCTTGACCGCGCATATACCCGGATATTGAAAGATTTGAAAGCAACATGTGGCCAAAAAGATAAAACAAACATTCATATCCTTTTTGCGTTTTTATAATTTCAAGTTGAATATGCTTGAACCTATCACTTTGCTTCAAATAAAAACATGCTAAAAGAAGTTGGTCTCTTGTAATTTCAGATTTTAAATGAAGTCCTGTTACATAATAAAATTCAGTCTTATCATATGCAAAGTCAACATTATAAGACATATTTTCCAAATAAAATGTTGTTGGCAAAAACTCTTCTAATTGTTTTTTATAGTGATGAGATAAACAATCTACACGTATAGTTTGAGTATTTAAACACTCCTGATCTCCTTTTAAAAAAACATATACTGAAACTATACTGATAAATATCAGAATAACCCTAAAAAGTTGCACAGAAGTAATTCCATATAGAAAATTAAACTAAATGTTTTATACTAAGACTCAGTATATCACTATATTTTTAATATATCTAAAAGAAGAAGCTCATGATAAAATTTTATAACTATATGTTATTACTTGTGTTTACAATACCTTTATACTCAGCAGAAACTGCTAAAAAAACACCCCCAGATCAAAAATATTTTTATAAAAACCCAGAGCTGCAACACCCTGCCTTTAATCAACCTCTTCAAGCAGATACTATACATCGTGAAGACTTAGCATCTGCTCCTGTTATGGTAACTCCAGATCGCACTCACCCTAAATTCAACCCAAAAAACCCTACACAGCAAGCTTTTGTAACAACTGAACCTGGAACTGCCTTGTACGATTGTGCAAAAATTCAACTTCTTCACACCTGCTTTAAAAAGCCACCTGTTGCCATGGCTCTTGCATTACATATCAACCTTGCATCTGATGATACACAAAATGCTTTAGCAAGAAAATATGCCAGACGACTTCAAGCTTTTGTTGGGGTTAGACAAGAACCAACCCCAAGTCAAGTAGAAGAGTTAATGGAAAAACAACAACAAACATTTGATGCCTGCACTTCAGGTGAACGCTTTCCTTTATTTATAGAAGAAGCAAGAGCAAGTATGCCCGTTAAATATTGGCATAAAACAAATGAACCCATTACTCATGCTTCAGTAGACGTACATACAGAATCACTAGAACATCCTGCTCAAACATTTTATCTCCATGTTCCAAAAGAAACTTGTTTAGATCCTAACCAAAAACCCTTTGTAGACTATTGCCCTGTAGATGATGCAATGAAAGTCATTGTTCCGCTGCACCCAAAACCACGATTTACCGCTAGTCAAATAACATACCAACGATAAGGAAATTCATGCATAATTATAACTACAAATTTTTAATAGTAACATTACTTAGCCTTACTTCACTTACTACCTATTCTTCACACCACTGTAATCCAAGAACTTCTCAATATTCTCAGGACCGAGTAGAGCTTAGTCATAAACGACTCGATGGCAAAAAAGAAATAGATGCTGGACCACTTGGCAAGTTTGAAGTTACAACTGCAAATCCTTTAAGTAGATTCTTTAAAAAAGCAACAACATATTACCACCCTTACCCAAATGGGCACCCTCATACTGTTGTCTTAGTGTTAAAAGCACAAGAAACTCAAGCAGCAAAAGATGCTTATACAAAAATGGCAGACAATGATTTTGAACAATTTCTACAGCAAAATCCTCATGCAACTGAACAAGAATGCCTTCAAAGACTTGTCTCATATGAAAAACTTACTCCTTTACAAAAGCTTACATTTATACATCACAGGCCTTCCAATAATCCTTATATGAAAGTTATCCCTGACATCACCCCAGGAGAATCTTTTGATGTAGCAGCCCCACCAGGAACTGATTTTACCGGCAGAGCTCGCCTTAATACTTGTCATTCTCAAAACACTCTTACTTGCGAATTTGAACTACGTAGAAAATAACACTCTACTTTCGCATGATTTTTGATACTATAAAAATATAGAACAAAAACGAATAAGGTACTATGAAAGAAATTAGAACACGATTTGCTCCATCTCCAACTGGCATCATGCACATTGGAAATATTAGAACAGCTTTGCTTAACTATCTATTTGCAAAGCAAAGTAAAGGCTCATGCATCCTAAGAATTGAAGATACTGATCCTAAAAGAAACTTTGATCCTGGAGCAAAACAAATTCAACAGCATCTTTCATGGCTTGGTCTACAGTTTGACGAAGGACCAATGCGTAGCAATAAGTATGGTCCTTACTTTCAATCTCAACGAGTAGATATTTATCAAAAACATTTGCAATATTTGATTGATCATCAATTTGTCTATCAATGCTTCTGTACTCAAGAAGAACTAGAAGCAAAAAGACAACGGCAAATTGCGATGAAAAAACCTCCTCGCTATGATGGCACTTGTGCAAAACTAACTCCAGAGCAAATTAAGCAACAACTTGGATCAAACAAATCCTTTGTGTGGAGAATGAAAGTTGATAATAGCAATAAAATTGCATTTGAAGATCTTTCACGAGGAACACTTACCTTTGATCTAAAAAACTTTTCAGATTTTCCTCTAACCCGTGAAGATGGCAGCTTCACCTTTATGTTTGCAAATTGTGTTGATGATTTTGAAATGAATATTTCTCATGTTCTTCGCGGCGAAGACCATTTAACCAATACCGTTGGCCAAGTTGTTATGCTACAAGCATTTGGAAAAGAAATTCCAATGTTTTGGCATCTTGCGATTTTATGTAATCAAGACGGCAAAAAACTCTCAAAACGAGATAAAGGGTTTTCTCTTGAAGACCTTAGACAACAAGGATTTTTACCTGAAGCGATTTGCAACTACCTCGGTATTATTGGTGGATCATTTGAAAAAGAAATATTACCACTAGAAGAACTTGTTCATGCCTACAACTTTGAGAACATCAGCTCTACAAGCCAAATCAAATATGATATCGAAAAATTAACATGGGTGAACCATAAATGGATCGCTCAATATGCCCCTGAACAACTCGCAGAAAAGTGCAAACCATTTTTAACACAAGCATATGACCTTTCCAAAGTTTCAAATGAATCATTAACATGTCTTATCAAAGCAATTCAAACTGATCTTCAAACGCTACAAGACTCTGTTACATTAACAAAGTTTTATTTTAAAAAACCAACTATACATAAAGAGCAATTACAAGAAACAGTTTCATCAGATAAAATTGATACATTACTCAATATCTTACAAACTGAACATGACTCTTGGGAATCTTTCTCAACACACTGCAAAAAACAAGCAAAAGAACATAATCTTTCAAACAAAGAACTCTTTAGCTCAATCCGATTACTGCTCACAGGATCAACTAAAGGACTTCAAATTCATGATTTATTTAACTGCCTTGGACATCAAAGCTTTTTTGATCGACTAACAATAAGATAGCTTCGAGCTTTTCTTTGCTCTTCTTTTAACCAAGATTCATATGAATTTCCAAGCAAGCCATAAAAAGGAGTTGGTGAACATTTACAGTGATCTCCACAAGATGAATGAACACCTGGCTGAGTGCCTCTTTCATGAGCATAAGGATCACCCTTAAGCCTTGGCCGAGGAGCTAAACAATCAGAAGAGGTCATTACTTTGGGTTGAGAACAATGCAAAGTAAATACAGTTGTCAAAAAGAAAGTACATAAAAGTTTTTTCATAATGTTACCTTAATCTGTTATCCATTTTTGTTAAATTTGAAATAACACCTTCTTGCTCAAGCTTTTGCATGATATCTAAAAAAACATCTTCTAAACCTAGAGCAACAAAAAATTCAAACACTCCTTTGTGCTTATCAACTGCTCGATCAAAAGCTACATGCTCTGAATACTTAAGTGTTGCTGGCAACATCCATGTAAGCTCTTTTTTCACATGTGCTTGAAAATAAAGAGAATAATTCATAAAATTGAACTTTTCAAAACTTATTTGTATAGTTGAGATAAACCGTATAAAAATAACATAATATACGAGTTTTTAAAAATATATTATCAACCTTTTTATAAAAGGATATCTTATGTCCGCTAACAGCACGCAAAAAATAAGTGTCGCAACAGCCGTCATCATTGGTATGAATGCTATGATTGGCGCTGGAATATTTAGCATCGCATCTCTTCTATCTTCTAAAGTTGGTCCTGCAGGAATCTTAACTTATCTTTTTGCTTTTATTGCTGTTTGGTTTATGGCAAAATCCATTGCTCGAGTTGCATATCTCTATCCTCAAGAAGGTTCATTTTATGCTTATGCAAAGCAATGGGGAGGTCATACTCTTGGTCTTTTATCAGCTGGAGCATATCTTGTCGGACTTTTAATTGCTATGGGACTTTTATGCAAATATGCAGGATTTTATCTACATGAAGTTTTTCCAACTGTTTCTTCCCATACACTTGGACTTATTCTTCTTACAATTTTAGTGCTTGCAAACATTATGGGACTTGTGCTTTCGCAACTTGGTCAGTATATCCTGATTGTTTGCACCGTATTTCCACTTATTACTACGACAATCATGTGTTTAAGCAAATTCAATACAGCAAACTTAACACCATTTATGCCATATGGACCAATGAGTGTTATCACTGCTACAAAAGTCGCCATATTCGGTTTGTTTGGTTTTGAGTGTACTGCATCATTATTTAATGTAGTTAAAGATCCAGAAAAAAATGTTCCTAAAGCATTAACCTACTCTCTACTTCTTGTTGGAATTATTTACTTATTATTTATTAGCTCAATAGTACTATCTATTCCTCTGACAATATTTGCACTTAATCCAACAATTACTATTCCTGCTGCATTAAAAACAATTTTTCCTCATAATGATTTTATTTTGTTTTGTGTAACACTTTCTATTTTATCAGCAATTGTAGGAACTATTCACTCAATGATTTGGACGTCCAGTGAACTTATGTTGTCTTATTTTAAATTTTTAAATATCAAGAGTATTAATAAGGCAATTTCAAAAAAAATTATTACTCAAAAAACTACCGTTCTCATTGCTGGACTTGCAATTTTGAGCTCTTATTTATTTATTGAAAACATGAATGTATTCTTTAGTTTAACTGATGTTGCATTGATTTTTGCATTCCTTACTTCAATGATTACTCTTCTTAAATTACCAGGTGAATGGAAGTCAGGACAAAATATAACAACAGTCCTGGGAATCATAACAGCGCTTGTTATTTTTGCTGTTGCAATAGAAACCCTTGCACAAAATGTTATAACTATATTTAACTAAAGAAAGTAAAATCAAGGCATGGATTATATCCATGCCTTTGAAAAAGGATGAGGTGTATGATCAAAAAATGGGTAGTGTTGTTCTATGCAATGATATTTTGCATAAGCTCCCCACTTGTTGCAAACCTAACTACAATGCAATGGTGGGATCCTTCTCCTATTTATTCTGCAACCAATTTTATGATGCCATCACATACGCATATTCATAGTAACAAAAAATTAAAACTCAAAAATGTTGACCATACGCACAATAGTAACTTTGGCGCAAGCGTGTCTTTTATCGCCCAAGGAGCTTGTCGAGCACGAGATCACTCTGGATGTAATGAATTTGGCTCTGTGTGTGGAGCACCTGCTCATGGACAAGAACTAGGTGACTTTCAAGGAACACTTTATCCATTTGGTATATTTTTAGGCAATAATCCTGATGGAAAAAGCATATGGGCTAATGGAATTGACAATGAAAAAATAACAAATATTACACCCGATTCTATTAATGCCATGGGATTTCCTCGATGCGTCAGAGATAACCTTAAGCAACTCTCTGGAAACTTTGATGCTGACACAGGTCTTCCAACAGCTTCTGGAGGAGCGCTTACAACACCTGCTCAAGCCTTAATGGTTGGGCCTATTCCTGATTTAACCGTAGCAGATGCACACGGCTGCATAGGATCTGTAGATTGTATGGACTGTGATGCTGGTGGTGGCAATCCTGGCACTGGAACAGATGCTTGTACTGCTCCATGTATTCCAGGATGCGTCCTATTGCCACTTCCAATTGGACCAAGTGTATTTTCAGAACAACAACTCAAAGAAGATACGAAATGTTTTGGTTCATATTCTCTACCTTTAGAATATAAAAAATATGCCTTTCGAATAGAAATGCATGCAAACGTCAATGATAATGTCGGAATCACCATGCAAACCGGATTTGCAAACATTAAACAAAAAAAAGTAGAAAGTCCGTTTGTGTTAACTAATGCGCAAATTGATGGAACTAATTGTGATAATATCTACCCTAACTTAACCTTTCAAGGTGTTAATGGTGACACAGGAATGCTTCCTAATATCGAGCATCAAACTCCTACTCAAACCGTCAGTGACGCCCAGCGTGTTTTTGACATATTTTTCACCAAACAACTTGATAACATTTTAGGATCTGACTGCGGAATAAGCCAAAGCTTAAAAGACTTTGATGAGTACAGCATGGAAGACTTTCGTATGTTTTTAACATTTAGCAAAAGTCATGGTATTAAACGATTTTTAAAAGATGAAGACGAGGATCATACGTGGCCAGAAATGCTTTTTACTGGATATGGATGGGCAGGAGGCAGCTTTCCTGTCGGAGAAAAAAGAGATTATACAAGCTTACTCAGCTTACCTTTTGGTAATAATGGACACGTATCCCTAGGAGGCGGAGTTGGCCTAGCATATGACTTTGTAGATATGATTGAACTTGGAGCAGAATTAGGATTTGCTTACTTTTTATCAAAAGAAGAAATTCGCCCCTTTCCTAATCATAAACTTCAAAGAGGGATCTATCCATTCCATGCTCAAGTCACCAAACAACCTGGTGTCAACTGGCATTTTAAAGCTCTTATGAATGCATACCAATGTATGCCACATGTTAATTTTTGGGCATCTTATGAATTTATTGCACATGGTAAAGATGAATATTCATTTAAATTTGATAATACGGTTACAAAGGTTAATCCAGATACCAATGAAACAATTACAGAGCGTCTCTTTATCCCTGAAGTCCTTGAATGCCTATCTGACTGGCGAGCTCAATTTATTAATATAGGTGTTATCTTTGATGTTAATCCAGGGATGCAAGCAAGCCTTGCTTGGCAACAACCAATAACTCCTCGTAATGCCTATTATCCTGTCTCAATTGTTGCATCATTTAGCTTAACCTTTTAATACTGGACTTTTTGATCAAAAAGCAGTACTTTAAAAAGAGCCGATATAGATGAAAATATAAGTTTAATCATAAAATCCTGTTAGGTGGTTGTTTTTTTATGTCTAAAAAAAAGGCAAATATCAAAGTTCAAGTAACTAGTAATATTGATCGAGCATTACGTCAATTAAAGAAAAAAATTGAACGAGAAGGCATTGTAAGAGATATGAAGCGAGTTGTTTACTTTGAATCTCCAACTCAAAAAAAGCGTAAACGACTTATTAGAGCAATCAAACAAAATCTTATGCTTCTTGCAAGCAAAGGTGAACTCTATATCAAAAAATAATGAATCAATCGAATGTTAATAATATCAAACGATCTCAAAAAGAATCGTTACTATTAAAAGAACTTTCAAAAATGCTTCATCAGTTGTCTCTTGATGACTCACAGCTAGAAGGACTCACTATTAATAAAGTCCAATTATCAAGAGACAAAAGCACTTGTTTTGTTTATTTCTACGACCCAGCTGGAATTGAATCTTTTAAGCAAAAAAAAGCTGCTTTAATTCTTTACAAGCCATCTTTACGTAAAGGAATTGCAGCTGCTTTACATTCTAGATATGTTCCAGAAATTAGATTTATGTTTGATATAAAGTTCGAAAAACAACAACGAATTGAATCTATTATTGACTCTGTAAAAAAAGAATTTAAAAACGATAAGTAATGACCTTTCTATCATTCTTCTCAATTACAATCACTTTTATTTTATTTTTCACTTGGTCTTTTTTACTCAACATATTTTCTCATTTTCTTATAAAAAATAAATGGAAGCCTTCTTTTTTCCCTTTATTTGAAATCATAATGTCTTTATGCTTCATATTACTTTGGTTCCAAAAAATTTATTTTATATCATACTTTATATTTTTTTCAGCACTTGCAATTACCATCCAAACAGATGCTGTATACATGCTTATTTCAAGATATTTTTCACTCTACCTTATACCATTGGCAATTCTCGCTTGTTATTACGACTACTTACCTATCCCATGGTCTGAAAGCATAGCTGCCGCAACTATCAGTTATGTACTGTTTTATAGCATTAATAAAATATTTTATATAATCAAAAGACAACATGGTCTTGGACAAGGTGATTTTGAGTTAATCGCATTCATTGGATCTTGTACTGGATTTTTAGGAAGCTGGTTTAGTGTTCTATATGGATCAATGTTAGGAACAATTTCATCATTATTATATATGATGTATACAAAACAAAAAGTATCCTTTATCCCCTTCGGCTTTTTTTTATGCATTGGTGCAATTATTTTTGTACTCCTTCAAACAACACTCCTTGCATCACTTGCTATATTTTTTTAGAATAATCGCTCAATCGACCCGTCTCGACAAATACCTCCCTCTCCAGCAACTACTTTTAAAGTCGGTTGAAGTCCTTTTCTTTTATGTTGTTTAATATTAACATCCAATACTAAGCGAGAAAAAACACCTTTTGAAAAACTTAACCAAGTAGCATATTGTGAAATAGCGTTATAAATATGAATTCGAGATAAATTAATTAAATATCCAAAAACTTCTACCATATGAGGCTTTATTTCAATATCTGATCCAATCCATCGATTAAACCAATCTTGAGCATCATTAAATTTTTTCTTATATCCTGCTTTTTTCCAAGCTTGAAACGCATCATCTAATTTTTGCTTATCTAGTTGTTGAAATTCATCCACAAAGTACATTTTTGAACCAGAAAGTATGTCAAAATAGTATACTGGCCGCAATATCAAACTTGGTTGACCTCTTTCAAGCAAAAACTCTTGTTTAAAGTCACTTTCAGCATCAACAAACATTTTTTTATGCTGCAAAGAACAAGTAGATACATCACTATGCGACACTATTTCAAATCCAATTTGACTCTGATTATGAACATTTTGTACTAAAGGAGCTCCATATAAGACCTTAACAAATGTACACAAAAGGAGTCCAAAAAATAGTTGTAACCTCATATTTCCCCCTCTATCAGACTATCTTTGTTTGCTACTTTTAATTATACATATAGAAAATAGCCAAAATCAACAGTTTTTCGCTTTCAAAAAGGATTATTTTTGAATTTTCCCCAATATACTCTCTATTCCTTCGCCCTTTCTTAACACTTTCAAGTCATAGGAAGTACAATCAATAATTGATGATGGACTCTGAGCAACTCCCTGATTTTGATCAACTGATATCCCACCAATCAGTCTTAAAATATCATCACTTACTTCATCTAATGTTTGAGGAATAGGCTGTCCATGTATATTTGCACTTGTAGAAAACAATCCTTCATAAAACTGAAGTATCTGCCTTAAACCTTCATGATCCGGAACACGCAAAGCTATAGTATTATCAGAACTTTTAAGAAAACCGGGCAGTTCTTTTTTTGCTTTAAAAATAAGAGTAACAGGACCAGGCCAACATAAAGTAATTAATTGTTGCACCTGTGTAGATAATGTTTGATCTATAAAATTGAATAATTGAACTACAGATGGTATTAATGTTAGATAAGGTTTTTGAGACCTTTTTTTTATCATATTTAACTGTTCATAGCCCTCTTGGGTTAAGCGAGCATGTAACCCTAAAACAGTATCACTTGAAATCAATAAAACTTTATCTTTATCTAAAATCGATTTTATCTCTTGTAAATCTTGTTTTTTATTCCAATCCAAATTCATGAAAAACATTCCTTATTCTCAATAAAATGCATACCTATTTTTACCTTTATTTCTTAATTGACATTTACCCCCCTTTAATTATATTTATACAAAATTGTTTAACACTTGAAAATCATTTATTCATCACCTGTTTTCTCAACTCAAGGAACCTTATAATGCCTCATTTTGAAACCAAAATTCAAAATAAAAAAGGTTGCTTTATAAAGCAAAAAAGAAATTATTCTGATATTATCAAGTATCTTGATACGCATTGGTCATCCCCATCTCCTGAAATAATTATAACAATAGATAAACTCCTTGGAAATATTTCAAACTCTATTTCTTCTATTATTATCTCCGGCACCAGCGGAAAAAGTACAACAATCCATTACTTAACTAAATTACTACATGCTGAAGGCTTAAAAGTTGGATCTTTTTCATCTCCTCACTTTACACAATACAATGAAAGACTATCTATCAACAATCAACTCATTTCAGATGAAACATTTGTACAACTAGCAAATACAGTTCTAGACCTTGTTGATACACACAATCTTATTGCATCATCAAAAGATATTTTAACAGCTATTTCACTACTATATTTCAAGCAAGAAAAAGTTGATGTTGCTTTATTTGAATATGAAGAATATAAACAAGCAAAAGCCATAATACTTGGCACTCCTTCTATTGTGGGCATTACTCGTATTGTCACTGATTCTCAAAATCAAACAAATCTTATAACCAATAATATTTTAGAACATGTTACAACAAATACTCATGTAATTGCTGCAGATCAAAGCAAAATCCTTTTACAAGAAATACACTCTAAGGTTAATGCAAAAAAAGGTACCTGGATTATGCCAATCCGAAAAGTTGCACCTTTACCATATCCATTTGAACAACTTCATGGACGCTGTGCAGCCCTTGCAGAACGCATTGCTCAAACATATATCGAATACTATTTCACCAATCATAATACAAACAGTCTCCTCAAAGCACCAAAAAAACAACAGGGAAGACCTAACTTAAAAATAAAACAGCTTCCCTCTACAAACCAATCATCTATGGAAGAATTCTGGCAAACTGTTGATACAACGATCTTATCTAATTTTCAAATAGTACGTAACAAAAAATCAACAATCTTACTTGATAATGCATACAATATTGACGCATTACAAAACCTATTGCTTGGCATTCGACTACTCAATTATAAAAGACCTTTTAAAAATATCTATTTTATTTTTGGATGTCATGATCAACAATTTAATAACAATGAATTTATCAAAGTCATGCGCTATTTTCTAAAAAAAATATCTGGGAAGCTTGCTCTTTATTCTACTGCTACTACTATTGGAGAACAATCTGGAAACACCTGGGATACTGAAAAAATTGCACTACATATAAAAAGTGCAAAAACAAGTGTTGCAACATCTGACTCATTTAAACAAGCATATGATTTATTTATTAAACAGCTTCATGATCCACAAGACCTACTTGTTATTACAGGATCTCAAACAGTTATTAGTGAGTACTGGAAATTACATCATGATTAAATTAACAAAGCAAACATACAGAAATATTATTTTAATTATTACAACTGTTGCTATCATCAATATTATAAAACCTGATTCATTTTTTAAATCTATTGGCATAGCCTTGTTGCTTGGAATTATTTTTGGTATAGGTATAGGAATATTAGAAGTATCTTCAAAAAAAAGGAAGTAACTATGTTAAATAAATCTTTAATGCATAGTAACATTAATGCCGCTATAATAACCATAGTAATCTGTCTTGTAAGCGACCTGAGTATTATGAAATCACTTCAAACAGGAGTTATCGTCTTTTTGATAGCCACTGGAATCGCTTTTATTTCTCAAAATCTTTTTAAATAAACATCTTGTATTTAAAGGAAAATCCTATGGAAAATGCACTCATACAATCAATTATAATAGGTCTTGTCATTACTATAGTTGTTAGCATGATGAATAATGTAAGCCTCATGGGCTCTTTAAAAATGGGTCTTGTTGTTGTTGCTATAATTGCTGCACTATCTTTTCTCTTTCAAAAGTTCAATAAACAATGTTAATTCTTTATTGTGCTGCTATTTTAACAGGAATTATATCAGGATCATTGTTATATATAAGCAAAAAGCTCGTTTTATTCTACCAACGACCTCGCCTTGATATTGTTTTTACGATTATACGGTTTTGCATAGTCCTTATTTTTTTATATACAATATTGCAATTCCATACAACCACATCTATACTTTTACTAGGACTGTTTTTTATATCTTATATAGCAACAGTTATAACATTAGTTAACTTCTCATAAGGAAAGAATAATTCATGGACAACCATGATATGTTACAAGGACATGAATGGAGACCATTCAAAGCTCTTGGACTACATGATCCTTTTTGGACTATTCAAGCAGACACATTAACAAGTACAGTATTTATTGTCACTTTAACGATTGTCGCTAGCCTTTTTATCAGGCGTTGCTTACAAAATGAAAAAAGCCTTGTACGATTTGTTGTTTTACAATATGTAGGCAACTTTAAAAGTCTACTTGAGCAAACATTAAAAACAGCTCCTATCAATCATCTTGCATTTATTGCATCACTGTTTACATTCATCTTAATGTGTAATACTGTTCAAGTTTTTCCTTACCTGGAAGAACCAACCAAAGATCTCAATACCACCCTTGCTCTTGGTTTAATCTCATTTTTTTATGTACAAATTTATTCAATCAAAGAAAATGGTATCAAAACATATTGTGCTGAATATTTTGAACCATTCTTTTTAATGTTCCCCCTCAATGTTGTTGGTACCTTAACTTCCATTATATCTCTATCATTTAGACTTTTTGGAAATATTTTTGGAGGATTTATTATTAGCTCTTTATACACAAAAATGATTACAGGATCGATCATACTACAATCACTTGCCCTTGTATCAGGCGCAAATGTATTAATGCTTTGTTTGTTTGGTATATTTGAAGGAGTTATTCAAGCGTTTGTATTTGCTATGCTTACTCTAACTTATCTTTCAATGGAAATTGTACATGAAGAAGAACAAGAAGAACCAATCGAAAAGCTCGTAATATGATAGAATTATTTTATGACATCGCAATTGCTATCCCCGTTACTTTATCAGCTATTGGTGCTGGTATAGGACAAGGACTCATTGGAAAAAAAGCGATTCAAGCACTTCATGAACAACCACAATCTGCAAACAATATTTCTAAAGTTTGCATTATTGGTGTTGCTTTAACAGAAACAACTTCAATTCTTGGAGCTGTTATATCAATTATGCTTCTTGTTGATCCTACCAAAATGCAAGATTATTATTATGCTACTTTTGGAGTTATTGGTATTGCTCTGGCAGTAGGAATTTC